>JACCDQ010543540.1_pt1 | contig 23812 bp, 26 predicted proteins | sample 7446031 | NCBI WGS metagenome assembly JACCDQ01 (sample SAMN15323442, study PRJNA562643) | freshwater metagenome | isolation source: river surface water | place: USA:Blue River Watershed | collected 2017-08-17 | reverse complement strand
TGCTCTGGTGGAGTTTCAGCCGAGAGTATCGTCAAAGGTATTGACTGGATTGTAAAGAACCACCCTCGCAACACGGCTGGCGTAGTGAACCTTAGTGTTGCCGTCAATAAGTCGAAAGCCGTAGATGACGCTATTGCTCGCCTATACAACGCTGGGCTTGTGCCAGTAGTTGCCGCTGGCAACCAAAACACTAATGCTTGTCAGATTAGCCCCGCTGGTGCGCCGAGAGCGTTCACGGTCGGCTCAACCAATGTCAATGACTATCGAACCAATACTTCGAACTTCGGAGATTGCGTAGAGATGTTTGCCCCTGGTGGCGTAATTGCTACCGAGGGCTTGACTGGTCAGTCAGTTCGTAGTGGAACTTCATTCTCTGCCCCTCACGCCACGGGTGCTATTGCTATTTACCTATCCAAGTATCCGAAAGCGAAACCTGCCGAGGTGATTGGTGCGTTGATGTCGAATGGTCAGGCTGGAGTTGTCGTAAACGCTAACTCAAAGTCGAACATTCTGCTCAACACTTCATTCTTGAACTAACCCCTAACCCCCTAGAGAGAACCCTCACCGCAAGGTGGGGGTTTTCCTGCGTCTGCTGGTGGTCGAGTTTCCGGCTGGTGGCGTAGGTATTTAGTTTTTCTGGACTATCGCTGGTTTGAATTACGGCTCGTCAAAAGTTGTTTGCGTTTGTCGGTGGTGTGTGCTAGATTTATCTTGTTGGCAAAAGTCAGCAATAACAAAAAGGGGTTTTCAAATGTCAAAGTTCATCATTCGCCGAGCAGTAGCAGGTCTAATCGCTATGCCAGTAGTCGCTGGTCTTTATGTGGGCGTAGTCGCCGTTCTAATCGGTCTAGGTGCTGGTGCTAGTTTCACCGTAGGTCAGGCTTGGGTCAATGGCTTTCAGATTGGTCTAGCCGTTGCTATCGTGTTTGCGTTCTTCCCTCAAATCACAAAGGTGGTGGACAATGACTAGGGCATTAGCCTTAGTCCTATCCGCTATCGTCTTTAGTCTTGGCGTTGTAGGTCTGGTCTATTCGGTAAAGCAGTTGCTACCATACCGACCAAAAACTACTCGCTCAACATACTTGCCCCCTAGCAAGAATAGATAACCCCCAACCCCCCAACGAAAAGCCCTCGCAGAAATGCGGGGGTTTTTCTTTTACCGTTTTGTTTGTGGATTTTGTAGACTTTCGGCGGTATTTAGTTTTTCAGTGAGCTGGCAAACTTTTCATCAACGCGGAGAAGTGGGTGGCAAATGTCAGAGGTCGGTGGTAGATTTGAGGTGTAGTCAAGGTGGCTACGAAAGGGGTTCAAATGGGACAGGAAAGATTTGGTCTGGCAGTATCCGCAGACTGTGAAGTTGAAGTGGTAGGGCTTTCGTTGAAAGAACTACAAAAGGCAGTAGATGGTTTGATTGAGCCGATTGACATCACCGAGGGTTTGACTATGTGGGTCAATGAGGAGTTTCTATTTCGCAACGAGCCAGAGCCTAACGTCGTAGCATCAGCCTTTTTCTCAGCCGTGGGCGGAACATACGCCGTTCAAGGAACAGTCGTATTCACGGGTGGAACAGACGCACAGGGAGAAACGCTGGCACTTAGCAAAGAAGATGAGCAGGCAATTCGTCAGTTCGCAAGTGTCGGACAGAGCCTAAGAGAGATGGCATAAGCCTAAACGCAGGAACAAGAACAGAGAGGCTGAGCAGAGATGCTCAGTCTTTCTTTTTGCCGTTCGTAAAAAGTTTTTGCCGGGGGCTGGTGGTATTTAGTTTTTCTGGAACTAACCCGACACGGGATTGCTGGAATGTATCCCGATTTGACTTCACCGCAAGTCGAGGCTAGACTACTTATGTAGTCGCAAGGGAAACACCCAAGGCTACGGAAAGGGGCAGACAAGATGTCAGCAGTAGTAGTAGAGGCAAAGGCAGTAGCCACACAAACTCGCACCAAGAAAGCAACCAAGGTTGTAGTAGAGCAGGTCAAGGACTTGACTAACATTCGTGCCGAGGTCAAGACCCTAGAGGGTCAGGCAAAGAAAATTGTTGAGGCACTTGAGGCAGAGTTCGGCAAAGACGACAAGGCTAAGACTTCAGAGTTCGACACCCTAGTCCACAACAACATTGAGGTCGCTCGCCTTGACTGGCGTTCACGCTCAAACTTCAGCCTTGCTAAGTTCACCGAAACTTTTAGTGAGAGCGTAGCAACCACCTATCCAGAGTTGGCAGAGGTTCTTGCTGGAATGGTAGCCGAGGCAGTAGCCGAGGCAACTGGCGAAACTCGCTACACCGTATTGGCAACGCTTTACAAGTAAACCAAAGAGCCGAGGGGTGAGGTCGAAAGACCTTGCCCCTTTTCTTTTGCCCGCTGGCGGGTTGCTATTTTTTTTTTGTTGCGGGTGGTATTTAGTTTTTCTGGAGGGTTCACCACGCAGGAGGGAGAGGAGTTGCGAAGATTTGTAGACCCTGATAGGATTACTTATGTAATCAAAGGATTACAACTTAGAAAAAAGGGGAAGCAAGAAATGTCACTAACCACCAACAACATCAGCACCGTAGTTGTAGAAGTTATCAACGTGAAGACTGGCGTAAAGATTACGCCTTCATACGAGGCTTACGGCTACGCAAAGTTTCTAGAGTTCGTTCAGTTCCACATTGACAACAATGACGCAGACACTATCGCTTATGTTCGTGCTTACGGCTACGAAGATGGACAGAGCGTCTTGCTTGCTCAGGAGTTTGTAGGACCTAACGGAGTGACCACCGCTTTCGTAGATGTTCCACAGGTTGCTACTGCCTAAGCCTCAAAGATTTCAGCCCTCTAGGGAAACCTAGGGGGCTTTATCTTTTCACGGAAGATTTGAAGTCTTCCTCTTTTTCTTTCTGCCCGAGGGTATTTAGTTTTTCTGTGGCTCGACACGAGCAGGTGGCTGGGTGCTTGAAAATGTCAGAGGGTTTGACTAGGCTTGATGTAGCAAGCAAGGCGCTTGCGAAATGGGTTCAAGATGTCAGCAGTAAAGCAAGCAGTAAACGCAAACGCAGAGATGGCTTATTACCGAGTTCTATCTTTGGCAGGTGGCGCAGATGTTTATGGCGACAGCACCAAGGCTTCGATTTGGGCAGAGTGCCACAACAACAAGACCATTGAGGTTCTGGCTGGGCGCTATCTATTCAGTTCGTTCTCTAGTGCCGAGCGTGCGCTGGCAACCTTAGACCAGAAGTTGAAAGAGGTGTTTGGGCTATGAAGAAGTTTTATCGAGTAAGTTATTTGTTCTGGCGTGCGGTAGGTAGCGTTGCTATCTTTGTGTTCCACGCCTCGCAGACAGAGGCTCACCGAGCCTATGTCAAAGGTGGCAAGTCTGGGCGTAGAGCCAAGCGACCACTTACAGCCGTCTACAACAAGAGCAAGGAGTTCCAACTATGGATTACCAACGCCGTCAAGAGTTAGGTCAGGCTAGGCGTGCCGAGTATCTACGCCGTCTAGACCACGCTCAAACGCTTGCCCGAGTGTACTGGGGTATGTCGTTAGGCGCTGGCTTTGTGTTCTTTATGGGAATAGTTGCTGGAGTGGACACGCTGGAGAAAGGCATTGTCTTGATTGTTTCTGCCTGTGTTCTGTGGGGTGCTTCGGCTATGGCTGGACATACCGTTCATAAAGTCAAGAGAGCAAGGCGCTACTAGCCTCGCAACCAAACACGACCCCTCGCTTTGCGGGGGGTTTTGTTTTACGCGGGGTTTTCGTGCTGGCTCGAGAGGTATTTAGTTTTTCTGTGGGTGGCTATGTGGGCGAAAGTTCACGGCTCGTAAAAAGTTATTTGATTACGGAAGTGTTTGCTTTTATTTGGAGGCTATGTTATGCTGGTCTTAGACCAGCCAAGGGGGCTGGCGAAAGGGGTTTCAAAATGTCAGTAGTTCTAGTTCCAGCAACCGCCAAGCAGGTTTCTTTTATTCAGGCGCTCGCCGTTGAGCGTGGCGTGGCTGTTGCCGACTGTGCCGCTATGAGCAAGTCAGACGCTAGCCAGTTCATCGAGCAGTTGCTTGCTATGCCTAAGGCAGGCGCTCGCCGAGCCGCTGTTGAGCAGGGTATGTACCAGACCGCTGATGGCGCTATCTACCGAGTTCAGGCATCTCGTCAGACTGGACACCTATACGCCAAGCGCCTAAACCTAGCAGGTGGCTTTGACTACGAGCAGGGTGCTATCCGTAAGTTGTCTGCCGATGACAAAATGACCCTAGAGGTTGCCAAGGCTTTTGGCATGGAGACTGGCTTGTGCTGTGTATGCGGGGCTTTCCTTACCGACCCTAAGAGCGTTGCGCAGGGCATCGGACCTGTATGTGCTAGCAAGTTCTAGCCTTACCGCTAAGACTTACCCCCTTGCCTCAGGGCAGGGGGTTTTTCTTTGCCTTGCCGATGCCGATAAGGCTACAGAGAAACTAAATACCTTAGACTCGGGGGGTTAGCTGGTTAGAGGTTATGGGGAGCTAAACAGGAGGGGGGTCTGTTCAAATAAAAAAGATGCGGTGCTTGTCGCTGGAGGGGGGGTTTCAGTCAAGCAAAGAGGCATTAGTGCTTATTTAAGCCCTCAGGGGGCGCTATAGAGGCTTAGAGGTCTCGAGAGAGTCAGAGGGGGGTGGAGGGGAGTCAGAGGCTCTAGGAGGCTCTAGGAGGCTTTAGAAGTTCTATTGCTAGTAATTGGAGGGTCAGAGAGTTATAAGAGCCTCAGAGCAGTGGCAGAGGCTTAGTTCGAAGTGTTCTAGGCACTATTCAGGAGTTCTCATCTAGACCCCCTAGGGGGGAGGGGGGGAGGGGGGTGGTGGCATAGGCAATGATCACTAATCAAGTCTTGAAAAATAAAAAAAGTTTTTTTGAAGAGCAAAACTGTAAAGAGGGGCTTGACAAAAAGAGCAAGGCAAGGGTCCCGATTCTAGGAAACAAATTGAAGAGGTGTCCAGAACAACAACAGCCATCTCGCACCCCAAAAGCACCTAGCGCTAAGGTACTAACCCCCCTTCTTCTGTACATGACCCCACCCCCCTCTTTTTTAAACGCCCCTATACCCGCTCCTCGAATTTTCAAAAAATACGTCCAAAGGTATCAATCTCCGCCTTATGTATATAATTAGCTATGACCAACCGACGTCCAGCCCGTAATCAACCCATTCCTCCTCAAGAAGTAGAGTTCCTCGCCTCTCTCGAAGGCCCCCTCCTCTACGCCAGGGTCCACGGCCTATACAACGCGGGCTGGCCGCTTCAAGCTATAGGTGATTGCCTAGCCCCGCCCCGCCCCCGAACAACCATCAGCTCCTGGGTCCTACGCCACGCTGAAAACGAGCTCAAAACAGTAGACGCCCCTACCCCTACCACCCCGATCCCAACTCCAACTCACAAGACCCATCCAGACGGTTACCAGAAGAAACGCCCCCTCCCAACCGAAATCTCTCAGGACGATCTAGACCAAATCCGTCAACTAGCACCTCTTGCACGCCAATTCAGAGCAAAAATGGCGAAAACCTCCGCCCCCGCTGTGGCAAACGCCCGCCTCACCGCGCTGTGCATCCGCCTATACCAAGGAGGTACCGGAATCACTGAGCTAGCCCATGCTGCCGGGGTGACATACCGCGCAATGTATAAGCGCGTAAAGCTTTAACCCACCGCGCCAACCCAAATTTGACAGACGCCACTATTAACGCTAGGTTAATTTGTGCTAATCTGTTATTTGCAGGGAGCACATCTAGGCAATAAAAGCCGAAGGTGTGCTTTTTTGCATCTTATAACTGAATAGCGAAGGAACACCAAGACAAAACACAGCCGAGTACTAACTCATAAAACCAGGAAAGGTAGGCTGCCTATGAAATGGTTACCATTTCTACTAACCGCCTCTACGGCGGTGTCCTCTACACCAGCTACGCTGACGGAGGTCAACCCCGCAAGGGGAAGTGAAACTGTTCAACAAAGCGTGCAAGAAGCGCCCGTATGGCTCTTCAACCACGAGAAAGTGCAAACACAGCTCGAAGAATATGCAGAAGCTAAAGCAGCAGCTGCAGAAGAGGCCAAAAAAATAAAGGCCGCTGAGATTGAACGAGCTAAGAGTATGGCTGCCACTATTAAGCAGCTAAAAAAATACGTTGGCCGCACGCCATACGTATTTTCGGGGATCACCCCGAGCGGATGGGACTGTTCAGGTCTGACTCGCTGGTTCTACCAGGAGTCTCTGGGCATAACGTTGGAACATTCCGCGGTCGGCCAGGCCAAATTAGGAGAAGTAGTAGACGCCCCTACTCCAGGTGACATTGTTGCGTTCTACTATGCTGGCCAGAAAAATGCATATCACGTTGGTATCTACATCGGAGACAATCAGTTCATTCATGCTCCGAAACCATCGCGTCCTACGTCGATAGACAACGTCTACGAGTGGGCAAATAATACAGAGGTTGCGTTCATCCGGTATTAGTGATAGTATGAAGCCATGTTTAAACCTACCGAATACTCATGGCTGATATTTCTACTGCTAACTGCAGTCATCTATACCATCCCAACCTTTTACCGCATCTGGAAGTTGCGGAAGCGTAAGGCTGCCATCAACCGTCATCCGGCGGGCAAGAGAGGCAACCAACCCGCTTCCGCACTTCTAGGTGTTGTCTACCCTTCAGATGAAGACACAGGTAGGTAGTCAACAACATGCGTCTACTACTTTTCATCCGCTCAATCGTCTGGACCGCAGTCCTTTCTGCCCTCTGCGCTCTCTCAGCGATCATCTGCGCGCTTACCCAACTCACTCCTACCGCCCTTCCGCTTACATTAGGAATGGCGTCTATTACTTTTGCCCTGCTCTCCACTACCGCCGCCACCACGAAGCACAGAAGATAGGCCAAGTGATTTGACATATGGACCCTCTGCTAATATTCTTTATCTGCATAGGCATTCTTGCGGGAGTAGTTCTCCTGTTTTTTCTGCTTAGCATCCTTGTTTTGATAGTTGGCGCAGCCAGCTTCCCAGACGATCTAAATGACGACATACACATACACATACACAACGAGCACAACGAAAACCAGAGGAGATCGAGCCATAGATGACGACACCGACAAAACGAGTAATTACGGTTCAAGATGCTGACGAACTTAGGGACGTTCTTCCTTTCAGCGGCGTTTTCGAGATGAACGACTGCGAGGTTGAGGTTGCCTGCCCGCTAAACGCAACTACCGATCAGATAGAGAAGATGGTTCTTCTAGTTGAATCCATGATCAACGTTACGGACGTTCGCGTTTCCGGAACTCCACGCCCAGAATTTGAAGACAGCTATGCAGTGATTGTTACTGACGTGCCTTACACCCGAGCCACCAACAAACGAGGAAAATAAAATGACGACTACCGCCACTACAAACGAGCCGCAGTACATCAAGAAGAACCAGCAGCTACCAGCACACATTGCTGACTTCTTTAAGACTCCGCTTGACGTTCCTTCACGAGACACGCTAATCCGTTCCCTGTGCGACAAGCATTGGACCTACGAAGCAGTAGCCGCGGCCACTACTTTGACCCGCGAGCGCGTTCGCCAGATTGCAATCTCTCACGCAAAGGCGACTCCAGCTCCTGTTGACGTTTCTTCTATTGTTCCGTTTGAGATTCCAGAACCTCCGATCAAGCAAGAGCGCGAGAAGCCTGTTTACGTTGAGCCGAGCCCAGAGACTCTGCAACGACTACTAGAACTTCAGCCTTACGCTCAGCAGGTACGCTCTAACGGCAAGAAGTACCGCGCCGAAGCAGAAGAGTACACCGCGCTACTAAACCACGCTCACACTGTTGAAGGTGTAACCCTATACCGTCTTGCAAAGCGTCTCGGGGTAACTCACGGCGCTCTACGCTTCCGTCTTGTTCGTTACGGCTACAAGCAGCCAGTAACTGCAACCTCTAAGGTTTACACTCCGATTATCCGCGAGAACCGTCTGCCGGAAGAGACCAAGTGACAGACCACGACGCGCAACGCCAAGAACTAGAGTTTGCTCGACTTGTTGCCGAAGAGATCTGTAAATTACAAACTCCAGGGCTAGACGGCGAACCGGAGATATTGCTAACTACCGAAGCCGCGCGCAAGAAGGTTATAGAGATAGCCAACTATCTGGCGAGCGAACCTAAAACTAAAACTGAAAACTAATCAAGGAGGCCCCCTGCTCTATAGCAGGGGTTTTCTTCTAAGGTAGAATAGATTTCCGACGAAAGGATGGATATGTTCTCAGAAATAGTAAAAGAAGCATCTAAGGCTCAGCACGTTGCAGCAGAACGGAGCCCGTTCTTAGTTGCACTTATGAAAGGCTCTCTAGGTACTGACGCCTACCGCGACTACCTAACTCAGCTTGCTCCGATTTACGAAGCGCTCGAGTCCTGGGATTCAATAAAAGGCGGAGACCTATTAGGGCTATTCGACCACCGCCTCGACAGATTTGAGCACATCATTTGTGACATCGAATCTCTAGGCGGCTCAAAGCTTGTCTGCGATGAGACAATAGCCTACGTTACGCACCTAAACACTCTTGTAGAGGCTAAAGACCGAGTACGCCTTCTTGCCCACCACTACACCCGCTACCTTGGCGACCTATCTGGTGGACAGGCCATTGCCTCGCTGGTTATGCGCAACCTGAGCTTACCTCCTACGTTTATGACGTTCTACAGCTTCGACGACATCGAGGACAAGGTACGCTACAAGGAAGACTACAAGCAGAAGCTAGATAGCCTAGATCTTTCTCCAGAGCAGGTAGAGATATTTATTACTGAAGTCCAGACTGCGTTCGAGTTCAATCAAAGAATCTTTACAGCTCTTGGCAACCGTTGGCTTAAAGACTAACCGAGCCTTAACCTAACCTAAGAACAGGTGACACGACCCTATGGGTAAAAGCATTATGGAGCAGCTCGCGATGCTCTCTGAAGAGGAACGCGCAGCAGCACTAGCAGACATAGATCCCGAAGTGCTTATGTGGGACTGGTCTGTCTGGGGGCGTCCAGAGCAGCAAGCTCCTGAAGGCGACTGGAACATCTGGCTTGTACTTGCAGGCCGTGGTTTTGGTAAGACCCGTCTAGCTTCCGAATGGGTGCGAGAGCAGGCTAAGTTCACGAATACAGGGCAAAGACGCTTTGCCCTAGTAGCGCGTACCGCGGCTGACGTACGTGACGTTATCGTAGAAGGTGAGTCTGGCATCATGAATGTCACGCCACCGAGCGAAAAACCTCTATACGAGCCTTCGAAGCGTCGTCTAACTTGGCCCAACGGAAACGTTGCCTCGCTTTTTACCGCTGACGAGCCTGACTCGCTTCGTGGTCCTCAATTCACTCACGCATGGGGCGATGAGATTGCAGCCTGGCGTCAAACTCCCGATGCTGCAGGCATGACAGCGTTCGATAACTTGCGTGTTGGTACTCGTCTTGGCGATAAGCCAAAGATTCTTGTTACCACCACCCCGAAGCGCACCCCGCTTCTCTACAAACTCATTGAAGAAGCAAACACTGGCCGAGTTGCAATTACCCGTGGTTCAACTATGGACAACGCAGGTAACTTGTCTGGCGCATATATGGACACCATGCTTGGCGTATATGAAGGAACCAGTCTTGCCCGCCAGGAGCTTTATGGTGAAATGCTTGAAGCCATGGAAGGCGCAATGTGGACAGAGGAGATGATCGAAGCTGGCCGCGAAGCTATGTATCCGTTCTCTACACCTCTACGAATCATTGGTGTTGACCCTTCTGTTGCCGAAAACCCTCGCGACGAGTGCGGAATTGTTGTTGTTGCCTCTTCTGCAGAGTCAGATCTCTACAAACGCAACGCTTGGGTACTTGAAGACGCTTCAGTACTTGGTTCACCGACTGTTTGGGCCCAAAGAGTCGTAGAAATGGCTAGAAAGTGGGGTTGTCCCGTTGTTGCAGAGGTTAATCAGGGCGGTGCGATGGTTCGCAATGCTATCAATACTATTGATCCAACAATTAAAGTACTCGAAGTTCACTCGAAGCAAGGAAAACAGCTTCGTGCGGAGCCTATCTCACTTGCATACGAGCAGCAGCGCGTTCATCACGTCGGCTATCTTGCGGATCTTGAATCGCAAATGATTTCATGGGTGCCAGGTGAAGGAAAATCACCTGACCGCATCGATGCGCTAGTTCACGCGCTGACCGCGCTCCTAATTAAGCCTCCAGCAGGCTTTTCAGGCGGAAAACTACGCGCAAAAAGCATGGCAGACCGCAAAATCGGCCTACCGAACACCGGATCACGCGGTGGAAGAGTGTTTAGAGCGTTCTGATGGTGAAAATTATTCTAGATCGCTTCCCTTGCCACCTAGCTGCAGCTCCGGCTGGCCTTTTTGAGGACGTAGAAGAGCTTCGAAGCTTCGAACCTACCCCGGGTTCGACGTATATGGAGACTACTCGCATAATTTTGACCGAAAATCAGATTTTTATCGCGAAAGATAGTCCTGAAGGACCGAAAATTGTCTTTCAAGAGACTTATGACCAAGCAGTTATTGCCGCAAAGGCAGCTGACGACTCAAGAGTTGTCACATCTAGCGGAAAAATGCTAGCATTCAAGAAAGATACGGGTTGCGGTTGTGGTTCTCGCCTCCGCGGTTGGAATCCGTACAAGACTATTGGAGCAATGACAGACTAATGACATTTACATGGACCTCGAGCTACCAATCTCTGGTAGAAAACCCGATTTTGACCATAATTTTTGCTTTGGCAGCATACAGACTCACTCGATTGCTAATCGAAGACGTGGCTACAGAGCCAATCCGCGATTTTGTGTGGAAAAGACGCCCGGTCACTACAAAAATCGGGTATTTGTTCACTTGCTACTGGTGCATGGGCATGTGGGTAGCCGGATCCTGGTTTATTTTCTGGGGAATTGTTCCCGAAGTAGCACTTGTGCTATCATTAATACTGTCCATATCTGCATTTATCGGACTTATTTCCGCTTGGACTGAGCGGTAGAGCAGGGAGCACCCTTGGGAATTTTTAAACGCGAAAATAATAAGCAGACAAGAGCAGCCAGCTCTGGTGTTCGCGCGTCTGCTCCAAAAAATGCAACTCGTGTTGCTCCTGGTATCTCGGTAGACTCTTTCGGTCTCGTTTACGCCGAGCCAGCAGCCTTCAACGCACCTCGCCCACTGACAGCTGCTGCTGCTCAGATCACTCTAAACGACAAGGGCGAGGCAGAGCAGTTTAAGGCTCGCAGAAATGCAGCATCTACTGCGTGGCAAACAGAGGCCTGGGAGTACTACGACGCAATCGGCGAAGTTAAGTACGCCTTCAACCTAGTTGCGTCTGTTGTTTCACGTATTCGTCTTTACGCAGCCGTTGTAGACAACCCTGCAGAGACCCCAGTACCTATCAGAGGTTCAAATGTTGTCAGCGAAGAGCTATCTTCTGCTGCAGAACGTGCACTGGCTCGTCTTGACTCTGCGTACGGAGGCCAGGCTGGTCTTCTTAAAGATGCAGCTCTAAACATTCAGGTTACTGGCGAGTGCTACCTAGTTCAGGTTCCAGAGCGTATTGGTTCTGGACTGCCAGAAAGCTGGGATATTCGCTCAGTTGATGAACTTCAGGTAGATGCCAAAGGTAACTACATGATCAACCCGCGCCGTGATGTTAGCGGTGGCGGTTCAATGATGTCTGGTGCTGTAAGCAAGGACATCATTCGCCTTCCTGCAACTTCATTTGTTGGAAGAATTTGGAGAAGCCACCCACGCTACTCGATGGAGTCTGACTCGTCGCTGCGCGGTCTTCTCGACCTATGTGCCGAACTACTTCTACTGAACAGGACATTCCGTGCGACCGCAAGATCTCGCCTTAATGCAGGTGCTCTCTATCTTCCAGACGGCCTTTCGGTGGCTGCGTCTCCGGACCCGGACTATCCTTACGATGAAGAAGGCGAGTATAACCAACAGTACAACCCTGAAGAAGCCGCAGACGAGTTCGAAGACCAACTAATCGATGCGATGACCACTCCGATTAAGGACGAGGACTCTGCTTCTGCAGTTGTTCCGCTTATCATTCGTGGTCCAGCAGAGCTTGGTGACAAGATCAAGCAGTTCAAGTTTGAGCGTTCATTCGACCCTGCCTTGGCGCAGCGTTCGGACCGTGTACTAGAGCGCATCATGCAGGGTCTAGACGTCCCTAAAGACGTTGTGACGGGCTTAGCGAACGTTAAGTACTCTAACGCTCTTCAGATCGATGAGGCCCTCTACAAGGCGCACATCGAGCCTCTGATGCTTCTTATCGTTGACGCACTGACAGTTATGTATCTGCGTCCATACTTGACTTCGATTGGCTACTCGGAATCAGAAGTTGCTAAGGTCCAAATCTGGTACGACCCATCTCAGGTTGCTACCCGCAACGACCGTGCAGCAGATGCAGATGCAGGTTTCGATAAGATGGCAGTAAGCTTTGGCGCATGGCGTCGCGCTCACGGATTCTCTGAAGGCGATGCACCTACTCCAGACGAAATCGCTCTTCGAGTTCTCATGTCTAGAGCTAGCCTTACCCCAGATCTGACCAGCTCGATGCTCGCTAGCATTGCTCCTGAGTTTATGGGCAAGACTCGCGAAGCCTCTCAAGAAGGAGCTGTAGCTCCGATTCCAGAGGAAGTAGACCAACTGCTTCAAGAGGCCACTGGCATCCCGTCACCAGGCGGAGCGCAAACTACTGAATCAGCCCCTCCTGCACTAGAAGAACCAGAGGCATAACATGAACCCAACGAAAGCCCAGCTGGCCGAGAAGCTAGCAATCACCCTTAGCGACACCGTTGTCTACAGCCTACTTGCCCAAGGATACCACTGGAACGTACTCGGCTCGGACTTCAATGAGTTCCACGAGTTCTTTGGCAGAATCTACGAAGATGTTCACGGATCTGTTGATCCACTTGCAGAGAATATCCTTAAGCTGGGCTTTGAGGCACCATACTTAATCAGCGACTTCCACGAGTTAAGCAACATTCTGGAAGACCGAATCACTACTGGCAACTCTGCTCAGATGGCTCAGTCGCTTCTACGCGCTAACGACATCTTGATTCAGGACATCCTAGTTGTGTTCGAAGTAGCTAGCGCTTGTAACGAGCAAGCAATTGCAGACTTTGCTGCTGGAAGACTAGACATGTTCCAGCAGTGGCAGTGGCAACTAAAAGCAACTCTAGGTATCCGCTAAATAGCAGATCAAAAGGTAGAAGAGCAACCATGAACATGAAGCCCTGGGAGTACTACATCACTAGAACAGATCTCGAGTCAGTTCTAAGCGAGTTCAACTCTAGTGTTGGCACTAGCCGCCAGTCTTCGTTCGACGTGATCGATGAGGTAGCGTCTAAGGCTGCTTCAGAGTACGCCTATCTAGCAGAAGCAGATCAGATTCAGAATGCAATTCTCTGGGATGTGAACAGCTTCTTGGAGCTAGCCACTACTGGAATAACAGCATCTGCCTCGGAAGTTGCTGGAAAATACCTAGACCTATTACCTGCAGGGCACCCGGAGAGCGTAAGCCCTAAGCTTTCGGAATATGCTTCATGGGTTGCTGGAGCCCCGGAGCTATTCGAATCAGATAGAGATGCAGTAGTAGCGTCTATCCTCCCAGCAGATGAGTTCGAGGCACTACACGCCAACGTGCGTCTAGTGGAAATTGCTAAGCAAGGCAGAATTTCGAAGACCACTGCAGGCCTTATTACGGACTCGTACATAGTAGAGGCTTAATACCCCTCTTTTACTGAGGTATAATCCTACTAGGTCTGTTTCAATCTAGGGTAAACTTATATCTGACCCTTAAATACTTTCTGTAGAGGATTATTAGATGTCCGAAGAACTAAATTTGCCACTCGTTGCTGTCGCGATCGGATTCAACGATGGTGCCAACAAGGGCTTCTGGAGAATCCAGCCACGCGATGGCAAGGGCCAGTGGATGGAGATGGGCGGCGGCGTCACCTGGTTCGGCAGAGATAGTGCTGGCAAGTGGACTAACATCCCTGGTATCTACGTAGGTCCTACAGGTAAGCCTGGTATGGCTCGTGTTCTTGTTAAGGGTCAAGTCAAGAAGGGCATTGCCGACAAGGTATACGAAGTACCTTCGCACCTACTTCAGAACGTAGAAGCTCGTCTTTCAGAAGAGTACGTAAAGTCTAAGGGCGTAAAGCTTCCTACTAAGGACATCTTCGGAAACAGCATTGGTCTGTCTCCTAACGACATCCCGCAGCTCAGCGAGATCAAGAGCTACGACATCACTCCTGAGGACGAGAGACTTGCCCGCGGCGAGCTGACCGACGAAGAGCGCGCAGCAGAAGCTGACGGCCGCGAGAAGTCTCCTCTTGCAAAACTTCCCGGCGGCTTTGAGTCGCTGAACTCAGAGAAGGCAAAAGAACTTCTACGCGAGAGCGGCATCGAGCCTGACGAGTTTGATAAAGATGCTGATGCAGAGCCTGCAGAAGCTGACGAAACAGGTTTGGACCTAGACTCCGAGCTATTTGATGCAGCTCCAAGCGGAGACGCTGTAGACAACGCTGTAGCTGATGCACTAGGTAAAGCAGCGTTCGGCGACGAGATCCCTGACGTTGACGCAATTATTAAGGCAGCCCAGGCTCCGGCAAAGCCTAACCTAGTTCAGACCTCTATTGCAGATATCAATCCTGGTGACATTATCCAGTTGACCCTAGGCCCTAAGGACAGCCCGGTTTTGGTTGACTTCAAGGTCACTGCCAACAAGAAGAGAACTTTGCTGGACGGCTCTGAGGTCTACGACCTAGAGGTAGATCAGAATGGTAGATCTGCAAAAATTGCTGGAAGCAATGGTGTACCTGCTCGAGGCTTTATCAAGAAGTATGACATTCCAGCGAAGCCTGCTGCTGCACCTGCTACACCTACAAAGCCTGCTGCCAAGAAAGCACCTGCCGCTCCAAAGGCAGTAGTTCCAACCCCCGCCCCAGCCCCAGCAGACGAGGCAGACGACCAGACTCCGGCAACCCCGGCCACTCCTGCTACTCCTGCCGCAAAGAAGCCTACTGCTAAGACACCAGCAGCTCCTGCTGCACCTAAGGCTCCTAAGGCTAAGAAGCAGAGTAACTCATCTAAGATGGCCACTTTGGCTGAGGGCCGCGAAGACGACGGCAAGCCAATCACTCCTAGCACAAAGTCGCTGCAGGAGCTTCGCGACAAAGAAGTTACTCCGTTGTTTGACAAGAACGGTAAGCCTATCCAAAAGGTAGTTGCTGGCAAAAAAGTCAACATCGAAGACCCTGACTCAATCGTTAACGCACTTCTTGAAGAGAACCCTCAGGCGAAGGTCGGCAAGGACGGTGCGATCATCCTTGAGCGTGGAACCTACACCGACTCGAACGGTGACAACTATGAGTACGAAGTTGCTGTACAGAAGAGCTTTGACAACAAGTTTATGGAGCGTTATAGCTTCACCAACATGGCTACAGGTAAGAAGGATTCCTTCTACCACTACGACTACAAGGACTCATTCAAGGGTCTATACGGTGAGAGCAACGGTCTATACGTATTCCGTGACCAGCTACTAGGCCGTAGCACTCCAGGAAACCCTAACAGTACCGAGATCCAGAAGTGGTTCGGCAAATACACATCTCTTGACCGTCGTATCCGATACTTCCGCAACAAGTCTGGTGTTGGTAAGGAGATCACCGACCAGACCCTGGCAGAAGCTAAGAACATGAAGCTTCTCACCGAGGACGAGATTGTTCGTAAGTACTTGCACGGACGTGCACGCACTCTTAACCGTGATGGGTCTGTAGACCAGAAGTTCCTACAAAGCTTCTGGGAGATCCTAGACGAAGACCAGAGCGCCTCTAACCCTTACGCACAAGAAGCATTTGTCCAACTAATGAGCCGCCTTCCTGATAATGAAGAGTCTAGAAGCCTCGTAATTAAGAACCTGCGCGACGGCATTAAGAAGCGCTACAACGGCACTGACAAAGCTCTTTCGCTGGCTACTTTTGCGACCAACATCGAAAAGCAGATCATGTCCGAGCGCTTCGATATTCGAGACCTAGAGCGTCGCCCATGGGCATCTCGCAATGGTCGCGTTATCTTGGAGCGTGGCGACAAGGTTCGCTACCTCAACTCTGAGGGTGAGGAGTCTATCGGTACTATTAAGGCTCTAAACCCGCACGTTGCTGGATATACTGACACCGTTCGCGTCACCTTTGCTGATGGTACAACTGCTAACGTTTTGGCAGCTAAGCACATGGACCGTCTGACCGGAACTGACGATGAAGACATGGCTCTAACCAACTACATACCTTCCCCTAAGGGAGACGCTATGCGTAAGGCTCGTGGCGTAGTTGTTACACCTGGCAAGTCTGGAAAGAAACCTGCCAACCAGGGCCCAGTACTTGATTTCGGCGATACAGAGCGTCGCCAGGACGACAACATCTCTGCCGGAAAGCCAGCAGATGATGAAGAGGATAAGGCAGACCTTCAGGGTGGAGCACCTTACCTAGGTTCTGACGGTGTAGATGCAGATGCTGCAAATGCTACTCCTGAAGCGAAGGTTGGAAACGTTGCAGCTCTCGAAGCTGGAGATGCTTTCTACAGCAGAGATGGTGAATACCTAGGCAGTGTTGTAGAGGTTATCGAGGTTGAAGCCGAAGATGGTGGAGAGCCTGGTTTGGCTGTCTACTACATCGACTCTGACGGCGATGAATTGCTAGACGTTGTAGAGATGAGCGAGGACCGCGGCCCAAAATAAATCGGGCTGAGGTTCCTACGTCTGGAACAGACTCAACTTCAGCCCAGAAGGCCGCAACTACAGTCACTACTACCAGTGGACGAAAGTTCAATGTAGCTGACCTACGCGCTCCAAAGAAGCGTGGACCTGGCCGTCCTAAGCTGGCTCCAAACGATCCAGCCTGGAAGACCCTAACTGCTCTAGAAGAATCGATCTTCTCTAGCATTCCGGGAAACCACGACTCGGATAAGTTGGCTGACCTTGTTCAAGCGACTAGAACCGCTCGCGGAACAAATGACGAGGATGCTTACACTGCTGCTCTAGTCGACCTACTAACCTTCCACAAGGACAGCTTTGCTGACGGCGAGAAGTACGAACCGATCTCTTACAAGAATGACCCGTTCCTATCTAACAAGAACATTGCTAGAGTCAACGCTAAATTCCAGAATGCGGGTAGAACTGGAACCGCAGCAAAAACCATTGATGAGACTCTGAAAGACACCGAGCGTGGTCTAAAAGAGAAGCTTCCTAACATTTCTGCACTATTCTCCACTCACCCGAACTGGGATGTTCAAGGTCCAGCTAGAGAGTCTAAGACTCTACAGGACAAGTATTTCTCTGAGTACAAAGCGTACAATCTTCCTGACGTAGAGGCCAGATACCGCGCAAACATGCGCACGATCAAAGACTTGGCTCGCCGTCGAGATGACGTAAACTCTGCATTCATTCGAGTCATCGAAAAGTCGTCGGAGCACGAGATCATCGTACACATGGATGCTGAAGCTAGCGGCACAGCTAGCGGGTTTATGCCTAAAGCCACGACTGCAGACATTGATGCGGCAATTGCTGGTATTAGAACTGCTGGCAGCGGCGGGCTGTATCGTAAAGCAGTTAAGCTTAATCTTCTCTCCGAGGGAAGCAACATCCCTGCATCGATCAAGAGCCAGGTAACTCCAGGGACAGTAGCGTTCACATACGACGGCTCAGAGCAGATCTATGCATACGTAGACCGCATCACTACCGAGTCGACAAACTTGACCAGGCCTGACGGCTGGTGGGCTAATGACGTATCAGACTTGAAGTCTGCATATTCACACATCATCCCTCACGAGGTTGGTCACCTAGTAGAGCACGAGATCTACGGAACTGGTAGTGGTGCAACTTCTAGCACTCTATCTTCAGATATGGCTAAGTTTGCTGCTGGTGACTACGAGCCTACAGAGGTAGACGAGTCCGGAGCACCTAAAGCCCCTAAGGGGGTAGATCTCTCGGCAATCGAGCTTGACACAGATTCAAGCAAGATTCTTGCAGATAAGCAGGGAGGCAAAGATCTAACCGGTTGGACCGTAGGTCAGCAGCTAGGCTCTAACAAGGGCGGCATCACTAAAGACGCTGCTTCCGGCGAGACCGTATACATGAAGGTTCCGTCTGACCGCATCCACGCCGAGAATGAGATATTGGCATCTGCTTTCTATCAGAAAGCTGGATTGCTGACTGTAGACACCAAGCTTGGAACAAAAGATGGCAAAGATGTCATTTTTTCTGAGTGGATGCCAGACGTGTCTGACGGCACAGACTATAGCGACCCTGCTTTCTTGCAGAAGCTACAGCGCGGCTATGCTATGGACGCATTCCTTGCCAACTGGGATTCAATCGCTAACTCGGAGAACATTAAGAAAGATAAGTCCGGAAACCCTATTTGGGTTGATCCGGGTGGCGCTCTATTGTTCCGCGCTCAGGGTGGCTCGAAGGGTAGCGCTTTTGGCGACGATGTTAAAGAGCTGGACACTCTAGTCGACCCTAGACAAAACAGCTCTGGCCGAGTATATGGTCAGATGTCTCTTCAGCAGAAGACAGACAGCGCAAAGATCGTGCAACAGATATCTCCAGAAGACATCGATGTACTTGTCAATGGCGTAATAACTGACCCAGCGATGGCTAAGTTCTTGCGCGAAACCCTGAAGAAGCGTCGCGAATACATTCTAAAGCGCTTCAGCCTGAGCCTAGACCCAGCCGCTGATGAAGAAGCTAGAAAAGCAGCTGAGCTAAGCAGGACTCAAGGTACTAAGCTAAAAGGTAAGGGCACAAAGAGCGGCAAGCCAGAAGCTGTTAGTGGTAGAGGCTCTGAAGATGACTCAGAGAACTTCGCCGAGCTATTCTCCCTATACGCCAACACTGGAGATGCTCCAGAGTGGTTTGTAGAGCTTCTCCGCTCTAAGGGCTTCGAGAAGCGTAAGGCCAACATTATTTGGCGAGAGTCTGAAGGCAACGCCGAAAAGGCTATCCTAGCTGTTCTTGACAAAGCAGAAACAGATGATTCAGCCTCTGCTTTTGAGAATAGCAGCAACTTCAACCCTACAATTCACGGTTCTGGCATAGCGCACAGAATCGCTCGCTGGAACGGTGTTGCGACCAATAAGCCAGAAGTGGTGGATGACTTTGCTCCGGGAACTAAGTTGCTATACCGCGGAGTAAGCCCTAGAGGAAGAATCACCACTAAACAGATGTATGACTCGTTCATCAACGATGACCACACATACTACTCGACCACGACTATGTGGGGCGACGGGCTCTACGCTAGTACTCTGTACGACACAGCATTTAGGACTTATGCTAGTGGAAACAAGGACGACGTATGGGAGATGGCCCTAAAACCGGATGCAAAAGTCTTCGTGTATGACACCAACTACTCCAGCAGATCTTCAGGAAAGATATCGAGTAACCTGCTACAGCCTGACCAGATAGATAATAACAATATCGACCTAGACGTCCTGCAGAACTCACTGATGAGCCTACTACGTAAGAAGGTTCAGAACGAGATTATGCCAGAGCTGGACATCAACGACCCGAAGGTCTCTGCCGAGGCCTCTAGGCTGTTGCAGCTTCTACCTGCTAGTAGCTACAGCGGCTCAAACTCAAACTGGGCGGCATTGTTTGGCTATGATGCAATCGAAATTGTCCACGGAAGCAACGAGAGCTACTTTGTGTTCTTCAACCGTGGCGCATTGCAGATAAAGAAGAAGTAGTGTAGGATAAAGCAATGAGCCAAAACCCTAATGAACCGATCAGCTACCTACTAGGTAGAGTATTTAAGAACGCGGTAGAGTCCGACTTTTATAGCAAGGATGGGCTTACCTGGGACGAGACAGCCGACGGCATCGAGTACCTAGAAAGAGGTCAAGAGTTTGGCCGTAGCTTGATTAAAAGTGCTCAAAAAGTGGATACTGGCTCGACTGCTGACATGTCTAGAGCGTCAGAAGAGCTTTTGAAGCTGATAGAGCGAGTAGAAGCACGCAACGGCGAGGAGTCTGAAGACTAATGGCAAAACTAGAGCGTACTCACAGGACTATTTTCCCTTACACGATCGACGCTTTCGACGAAAAAGGCGCTGTCAAAGGCGAGCTAGACTTGACTAAGCTGTCAGACGAAGAACTATCTGACCTGGTTTTCAGCATTCCAGAGGCCACCTCTGAGATTGTTTACCGAGAACTAGCCAAAGAAACAAACAACACTAACGAATAATAGTGCTAAAATAGATTTTAGCCATACGGTAGTTTTTACTACTTTTTCCTGCGCAGAAAGAATGATGATGGCCCAACAAAAAAGCAGTATCGCTGATGTATGGTTCTACGTGAACCCAGAGACAGAGCAAATCGACGCTGTCTACTGCTTCTCGCTTCTTGGTATGACTGACCGCAAGGGTTACGACTGGGAGCCTATCTCTCGCGAGGACAGCGAGATCGACAACCTTCTAGAGGATGACATCTACCAGCTCGACTGGGATGCCGAAAAGAAGGTTATGACTGAAGATTTTGATTTTGACAACTACGACGACATCACGCCTACGGTCCTAAAGCTATATGACCGCGGAGAACTTACGCTAGAGGCTTTGAAGGACTATGCAGTTCTGATTCGTACTGGCGAAAGCGGCGTTGGAGAAGTCCAAGCAATCGAAGGGGAATAACCCGTGGAGTTCCTAGGCGCGTCTGGCAATTTTGCATTCTTTTCTCAGGACGGGCATGTTGCCGTCATCGATCTAGCATCAAATTCCCTAGCTGAAATAAGCAGCTCGGGATTTTTGTCGTCTATGGCTCTTGACCTGGATGTTTCAGATCTTCCGGAGGCCGCTTTCAGCGTTGCGCAGAACGCTTTGGCCTCGGTTGTTGCAGCGGCAGCTGGTAATGACAGAATGTATACCATTCCTGGCGGCGTTCAGGCCGAGGCAAAGAAAGCCTTGGAGTGGCGCAAAGAAGAGAAACGCGGCGGAACTCCTGTCGGTATCAACACTGCTCGCACTCTTGCAAAAGGTGGCCAGATTGGCATTAAGAAAATCCGCCACATTGCTAGGTACTTTCCTCGCCACGAGGTAGACAAGAAGGGTAAGGGCTGGAAGCCTGGAACCTCTGCTTTTCCGTCTAATGGACGCATCGCCTGGGCGCTTTGGGGTGGAGATGCAGCTTGGCGTTGGGCTGAAGCAATCGTAGAGCGCGAAAACAAGAAGGCGCTAGCTGCCAGTGGATACGAAATCCCTACCGCTACCGAAGACTTTACTGCATCTTATAGCTCAGACATCAGCCCATTCAAGCTAGCTCACGAGCTAGACGTGAACGCTGGACCAGAGTTTATGGCCAGAGTTCGTCTTGACGGCTCTGGAATTGACCGTCTATACAAGATCGATATTGATGGCCATGTTTTTGTCTGGGATGACTGCTCGTGGGACGACCTAGGCCACGTTGATGGTGACGTCTATACTTACGATGCTGCTCTAGATGACCCTTACGATACTTGCGAAAAAGACTACGTAATTATTGATCCTAGCTCGGCCGTGGTCATTTCTGCATTCTTGCAAGAGCGCCCATTCCAGTCAGTATCTATCGACGAGATCGATCCTGAAGAAGCTGGCTTGGTGTATAACGGTCTACTAGAAGAAGACTTTACTCTTATCGATCGCGTTATAACTGCTGCAGGATCTGCAACTAAAGCTGCTGATTCCGAGGAGTCATCTGACGGCGAGTACACTCCAGAAGAGCGTGCTAAGAACGTTAAAGCTCAGCCGCGGGATGCAAAGGGTCTTTTCGTAAAGATCGGTGCCAAGACAATTGTTGGCAATGACCCTGTTCGCGGACAAGGTGTAATCACCTCGATCAATGAAGACCGCGGTACCGTGTCAGTCCGCCTAGACAACGGCAAGACCATCGAGGTGAACCCTAAGCACACTAAAGCTGCCGGACCTAAGCTAAAAAGCGGTCAGAACCTTGTACCTAACAACGAGCAGCGTCCACTAGACCTTTCAGGCATCATTGGGGAGCCTCGCACTCCTCATGACCAGCCTAAGGCCCACTTGCCTGGCACAATGAAGCCGCTGACTGATAAGCAAATTCAGCTTATGATCTCGGACTTCCCTAGATACGTTCAGGAGATGCGTGCCTCGTACAAGCCTCGTAATGCAGCCGATAAGGCTCGCGTTAAGCGCGACTGGGGTAACGATGTTGCTAGCGACTTTGCTGTACTAGCTGCTGGAGAAGAGGAAACTCTGACTCCTAAGACATCTGACGTCCCGGCTAAGTACCTGGCTATCGTCCCTCGCGAAGACCCTACAGCTGTTATGGACCTTGTTGCTATCGTCCCAAAGACTGTAACTACAACAGAACCTATGCTCTACGCTCGCGTAGATGGCGAATGGGTACCTAACGAGCAGATCTTGAACGACCTTAAGTCAGCGACTCCTCCTGATGTAGTGGAGCTAGACAACAAAGAAGTTCTTAACGATGTTCTCCTCCAGATGGACAAAAAAGCACCTGTCATGGCATCGGCTGCTTACGACTTTGCTCAGTTCTGGAACTCTGTTGTGGACCCTCTACTAGCTGCAGGTGGTCTAGACCGTAACCGCGGAAATGCGGAAGAGCTTCGTCAGTATTGGACTCGCGGTAAGGGCGCTGCCAAGATTCGCTGGGGTACTCCTGGCGACTGGACTCGTTGCGTTCGTCAGCTTTCAAAGTACATGGGCGTTCGCGCTAAGGGGTATTGCCAACTTCGCCACAAAGAAGCAACTGGTGTCTACACTGGAAGCCGATTTAACCCTGGCAATAAAGACTCTCTAGTCTCTTCTATGTATGCTAGCGAGAACGAGCTAGTAGAAAAAATGATTGCAAAGAGTGCTCTAGCTGCTAGAGCTGCAGATGCTAGAGAGAAGATCGGTCTAGTTGCTGCTGCACCTCGTGCAGCGCACGGCGCAAAGTTTATTATCCCTCTCCTAATTCCTGAAGAGCTAGAGTCTGGCGACGGACGTAGCTTTAAGAAGGATGCCATTTCTCTAAGAGAGCTTCCACTCCCACTTTTGTGGCAAATCAAGACAGGCGACGGACACTCCGGGTCAGTAGTTGTCGGTCGAATTGACTATGTAGAGCGCACCGAGCAAGGCATGGGCAACGCATTTGGTGTTTTTGATTCTGGTGTATATGGCCAAGAAGCAGAGCGCCTAGTTCGCAACGGGTTCTTGCGTGGAGTTTCAGCAGACCTAGACCAGTTCGAGGCCAAAGAAGAGAAACGCGTAAAAACAGAGCCAGTGGGCTCTGCTGAACTAGAAGAAGCTAACGAAATCGGTAAAGACAAACTTACCGTAAACAAGGCACGTGTAATGGCTGCTACAATTGTAGCTAAGCCTGCATTCCAAGAATGCACTATTTTTATTGATGAATCGGGGGATCAGGAGGACAGCATGACCCCTACCGACGGCATTTACGAAGAGTCTGTAGACTTCAGCACTGTTGAGCCAATCACAGCATCTGGATTTCTAGAAGAAGAGATTCCTGTAACCCCTCCTCAGGAGTGGTTCGAGAACCCTAAGCTCACTAAGCCAACCCCTATGACCATCGAGCCTAACGGCAAGATTTTCGGCCACATCGCTGCATGGCACGTAAACCACATCGGCATGCCTCGCTCGACTCGTCCTCCTCGCTCAAAGAGCAAGTACGGCTACTTCCACACTGGCGTAGTTCGCACTGAGTCTGGCAAGGATGTTCCAGTTGGTCAGCTAACTCTTGCTGGTGGTCACGCATCGCTACAGGCAAACGCTGCTCAGGCTGCAAAGCACTACGACGACACTGCTTCAGCTATTGC
>JACCDQ011339714.1_pt1 | contig 23813 bp, 25 predicted proteins | sample 7446031 | NCBI WGS metagenome assembly JACCDQ01 (sample SAMN15323442, study PRJNA562643) | freshwater metagenome | isolation source: river surface water | place: USA:Blue River Watershed | collected 2017-08-17 | reverse complement strand
GCTGATCCGCTGACTACGCCGTTGCACATTGCACCTGTGTGGTACTTCACGCCTTTCTACTCGATGCTGCGCGCCATCACGAGCGAAATGATGTACGCCCTGATTGCTTGCGTGGTGATCGGTGCCTTCCTGGCTGTCTCCAAGGGCAAGTTGCCTTCGCTGCTCAAAGGTGCTGTCATCGGCGCTGCCGTGGTGATCTCTGCCCTGATGCTGTCGATCGATGCCAAATTCTGGGGCGTGGTCGTGATGGGTGGTGCTGTGGTCATCCTGTTCTTCCTGCCATGGCTCGATAACAGCCCCGTCAAGTCGATCCGCTACCGTCCTGACTGGCACAAGTACCTGTATGCCGTGTTCGTGATCAACTTCCTGATTTTGGGCTATCTGGGTGTTCAGCCACCATCGCCCATCGGTGAGCGCGTTTCCCAAGTGGGTTCCCTGTTCTATTTCGGCTTCTTCCTGCTGATGCCGTGGTGGAGCAAGCTGGGCACGCCTAAGCAGGTTCCTGACCGCGTGACCTTCACGCCTCACTGAGATCCCGGAGATTCAAGAACATGAAAAACCTCAAGAAACTCGCACTGGGCTTTGTGATGGCCCTCGGCCTGGTGGCCGGTGCCCAGGCTTCGTCCGGTGGCGGCATCGCCTGGGACAAAGCCCCTGTTAAAACCAATGATCTGGCATCTTTGCAAAACGGCGCCAAGTTGTTTGTCAACTATTGCCTGAACTGCCACTCTGCTGCTTTCATGCGTTTCAACCGCCTGAAAGACATTGGTCTGACTGAGCAGCAGATCAAGGACAACCTGTTGTTTACGACCATCAAGGTGGGTGACACCATGAAGGCCAACATCGATCCGCTGCAGGCCAAAGAATGGTTCGGCAAGAACCCACCTGACCTGACCTTGATGGCCCGTTCGCGTGCTGGTCATGGCGGTACCGGTGCGGACTACCTCTACACCTACCTGCGCAGCTACCACCGTGATGCTTCGAAGCCAACGGGTTGGGATAACCTGGCTTTCCCCAACGTGGGCATGCCCAACCCCCTGTGGGAGCTGCAAGGCGAGCGTCAACCGGTTTATGAAGAAAAAGAAGAGCATGGTCACACCGTGCAGATCTTCAAAGGTTGGAAGCAAACCAAGCCAGGCACCATGACGCCGCTGCAATACGACCAAGCGGTGGGTGATTTGGTCAACTACATGCAATGGATGGCCGAGCCTGCTCAAAACAGCCGTGTGCGCATTGGCGTGTGGGTTTTGATTTTCCTGTCGTTCTTCACATTCATCGCTTGGCGTTTGAATGCGGCGTACTGGAAAGACATCAAGTAATTGATTTCTCACCCGGTTTGAAGCTGGGTTTTGCAGAGTGGTGGGTCCTTGTGGCCTCCCACTCTTTTTGATTTTTTGAGGAGCCTCCCGCCATGATGGTGCTTTATTCCGGAACCACTTGCCCGTTTTCCCACCGCTGCCGCTTTGTGCTGTTTGAAAAAGGCATGGATTTTGAAATTCGTGACGTGGACCTGTACAACAAGCCCGAAGACATCAGTGTGATGAACCCTTACGGGCAGGTGCCGATACTGGTTGAACGCGATTTGATTCTGTACGAATCGAACATCATCAATGAATACATCGACGAGCGTTTTCCGCACCCACAACTGATGCCTGGCGACCCGGTTGACCGCGCCCGTGTGCGTCTTTTCTTGCTCAACTTTGAGAAAGAATTGTTCACTCATGTGGTCACGCTGGAAAACCGTACGCTCAAAGGCAACGACAAAGCCCTGGAAAAAGCGCGTGCGCACATCCGTGACCGCTTGACCCAGTTGGCCCCGGTTTTCCTGAAAAACAAATTCATGCTGGGCGACAATTTCTCGATGCTTGACGTGGCGATTGCACCGCTGCTGTGGCGTTTGGATTACTATGGGATTGAATTGAGCAAGAATGCAGCCCCTTTGCTTAAGTATGCGGAACGTATCTTTTCGCGCCCGGCCTACATTGAAGCGCTGACGCCTTCTGAAAAGGTCATGCGCAAGTAATCCTGCCTGGAAACCCTGATGTTCAGTGATACCGATCTTCCTTCCACGCGCCCTTATCTGATTCGGGCGTTGTACGAGTGGTGTAGCGAAAACGGCTTCACGCCTTATGTGGCGGTGAAAGTCGATGGTTCGGTGCAAGTGCCGCGTGGATAAGTGGAAGGTGGTGAAATCGTGTTGAACATCAGCATGGATGCCACCAGCTCGCTCAAGCTGGGCAATGACTTCATTGAGTTCAAAGCTCGGTTTGGTGGGAAGCCGCGTGACATCATGGTGCCCATTGAGCGTGTGATGGCTATCTATGCCCGTGAAAACGGTCAAGGCATGGCTTTTCCTGTCAGCGATGACGAAGCCGGCTCTTCTGTTTTGTCGGTGGTGCCTGCGGACGATCAGGCCGATGTGGACGATGATGCACCCGTGCCACCGTCACCGGCTCGTCCAGCACTCAAGCGTGTGAAATAAAAATACAGGCTAACTGCAAACTGCCCCAAACAGCCGTTACAATTTGCCCCGTGCCGCTTTAGCTCAGTTGGTAGAGCACCCGCCTTGTAAGCGGTAGGTCGTCAGTTCGAATCCGACAAGCGGCACCAAATTTAAAAGCCCCAGATCCTTGGATCTGGGGCTTTTTTCTTGGCACCACGCAGCGTGGTGTTGACTCATTTTGCTCAGGGCGAGCGGCCTTGCACCTTGATGCGGATCGAGGTCACACCCAGCCCCTTGCTTTTGAGATGTGCCTGCAAGGCGGGAACCAGCTGCCTTAATTTGGCAGCCACGGCATTGGAGCTGACCAGCAAGCACCAGCAACCGTCTTCAATCGGGCCAGCCTGTACCCCGCTGCGCAGAGGAGCGGGCAGCAAACTCCGGATGCTTTGCAGACGCTCGGACGACTCGCGCACCAAACTGGCCAGTCGGGCAAAGGCAGGCGATTCTTCGGCAGCTTGTTGCAGCGGTATGGCGTGGTGGCGTCTTTGCATGGTGTGTCTTTGTGCGCATTATCCGGCAGCGGCAAAGTCTGGTTCAATCCGCCCGGAACCGCTGCAGTGCAGAGGCTAAAATCAATCGGTTGAGCTGGCGTTTCGTGCGACTGGCCGGAGATGGGTCGATTGGCCCATCCCGTATTCATTGAACTCATAACCTGACAGGATAGACGGTCTGTTTCTCGGCTTTCGGGCTGAAGGTGGATCTCGTAGACATGGCCATCCCATTCCTCACCAAAATTTTTGGCAGCCGCAACGATCGACTGCTCAAGCAATACCGCAAAACCGTTGAACGCATCAATGCGCTCGAAACCAGCCTTGAAGGCTTGAGCGATGACGAACTGCGGGCCAAAACCCAAAGCTTCCGCGAACGCGTGGCCGCCGGTGAAACGCTCGATGCCCTGCTGCCCGAAGCATTTGCAGTGGTTCGTGAAGGCTCCAAGCGCGTCATGAAAATGCGCCACTTTGATGTCCAAATGGTCGGCGGCATTGCGTTGCATAACGGCAAGATTGCCGAGATGCGCACTGGTGAGGGCAAAACACTGACTTCGACCCTGCCTGCTTACCTGAACGCGTTGGCGGGCAAGGGTGTGCATGTGGTTACCGTCAATGACTACCTGGCCAGCCGTGATGCCCAATGGATGGGCAAGTTGTTCAACTTTCTGGGCTTGTCGGTGGGCATCAACTTGCCCAACATGCAGAGGGAAGAAAAACAGGCCGCCTACAACGCCGATATCACTTATGGCACCAACAACGAATACGGCTTTGACTACCTGCGTGACAACATGGTCTATGAGGCCCATGACCGCGTGCAGCGTCCACTCAACTTCGCCATCGTCGATGAGGTCGATTCGATCCTGATCGACGAGGCGCGCACCCCACTGATCATCAGCGGCCAGGCTGAAGACCACACCGCCACGTACATGGCAATGAAGCAAGTCACCCCGCTGCTGACTTTGCAGGTTGGCGAGGCCGATCCGCGCACAGGTGAGGGCATCATCACGCCCGGTGACTTCACTGTGGACGAAAAATCCCACCAGGTGTTTCTGACCGAGCAAGGCCACGAAAAGGCCGAGGCGGTGTTGGCGCAGTTGGGCATGATTCCCGAAGGGGCGAGTCTATACGACCCAGCCAACATCACGCTGATGCATCATCTGAATGCCGCTTTGCGGGCGCAGCACCTGTACCACCGTGACCAGCACTATGTGGTGCAAGACGGTGAGATCGTGATCGTGGACGAGTTTACTGGCCGTTTGATGACCGGTCGCCGATGGAGCGATGGTCTGCATCAGGCCGTGGAAGCCAAAGAGGGCGTGCAGATTCAGGCTGAAAACCAGACGTTGGCCTCGATCACTTTCCAGAACTACTTCCGCCTGTATAACAAGATTGGCGGCATGACCGGCACCGCCGACACTGAAGCGTATGAGTTCCAGGAAATTTACGGTCTGGAAACCGTGGTCATTCCACCGCACCGCAAGAGCCAGCGCGAAGACCAGCTCGATCGCGTCTACAAGACCTCGCAAGAGCGCTATAACGCGGCGATTGCCGATATTCGCGAATGCCACGAACGCGGCCAGCCTGTGCTGGTGGGCACCACCTCGATCGAAAATTCCGAGCTGATTTCGCAGATGCTCACGCAAGTGAAGCTGCCGCACCAGGTGCTCAATGCCAAGCAGCATGCCCGCGAAGCCGACATCGTGGCGCAAGCGGGTCGCCCTGGCATGATCACCATCGCTACCAACATGGCAGGTCGCGGCACCGACATTGTGCTCGGTGGCAACATCGAAAAAGACATCCAGGCGGTCGAGGCCGATGCTTCGCTTACTGAAGAAGCTCGCCAGGCCCGCGTGGCCGAGCTGCGCGAAAAATGGAAAACCGTGCATGAGCAGGTCAAGGCACTGGGCGGCTTGCGCATCATTGCCACCGAGCGCCATGAATCGCGCCGCATCGACAACCAGCTGCGTGGCCGTTCGGGCCGCCAGGGTGACCCCGGCTCTTCACGCTTCTACCTGAGTCTGGACGATCCGCTGATGCGAATTTTTGCAGGCGATCGTGTGCGTTCCATCATGGACCGCTTGAAGATGCCTGAGGGTGAAGCGATTGAGGCAGGCATCGTGACCCGCAGCATCGAAAGCGCCCAGCGCAAGGTTGAAGGCCGCAACTTCGACATCCGCAAGCAATTGCTCGAATACGACGATGTCTCAAACGACCAGCGCAAGGTGATTTACCAGCAGCGCAACGACATCCTGGACGCCAGCGACATGGAAGGCCAGATCGCTGCGCTGCGCGAAGGCTGTTTCACCGATCTGGTGCGCGTGTTTGTGCCGGCCGATACGGTCGAAGAACAATGGGACTTGGAGGGCCTTGAAAAAGTGCTGACCGAAGAATGGTCTTTGTCGGTGGATTTGCGCGGCATGGTGCAGGCGTCCAATTCCATCACTGACGAAGAGATTCTGGATGCTGTGGTGGGGGCCGCCCACGCCCATTTTCAAGCCAAGCTCGACAGTGTCGGCGCAGTCAACTTCACCTCGTTTGAGCGCATGGTGTTGCTGCAAAGCATTGACACCCACTGGCGTGAACACCTGAGTGCGCTCGACTATTTGCGCCAGGGCATTCACTTGCGCGGCTACGCACAAAAGCAGCCCAAGCAGGAATACAAGCGCGAAGCCTTCGAGTTGTTTGGCCAGTTGCTGGATTCGGTCAAGAACGAAGTGACCCGCACTCTCATGAATGTGCGCATTGAATCGGGTGAGCAGATCGAGCAGGCCGCGCATGACATCGAAGAGCGCGCAGAGCACATCAGCAACGTGACCTACAGTGCACCGGATGAAACAGGCGCGCCGCAGACGGTGGCGGCCGATCTGGGAAGCCTGCAAGAGGCCTGGGGTCCTGTGGGTCGCAATGAGCCTTGCCCTTGTGGCAGTGGCCAAAAATTCAAGCACTGCCACGGCAAACTGGCCTGAGCGTGCAGATCAGATGGAACGGGCTTCGGCCCGTTTCTTTTGTGAATTTTCCCAAAATGTATTTCTGTTGATCTGAAGGACCACCATGCCCGTGAACTTGCCCCCTGTGGACCCCGCCCAACTGAGCCCGATTGCCGGGGTGCGCATTGGCATCGCCGAAGTGGGCGTGCGCAAAGCCAACCGCAAAGACCTGACGGTCTTTTTGCTGGATGAAGGTGCCAGCGTGGCAGGTGTGTTCACCAGCAACCGTTTTTGCGCCGCACCGGTGCAGGTGTGTCGTGAGCACCTGGGGCAGGGCAGCGCAGTGCGCGCGCTGGTCATCAACACCGGCAATGCCAATGCCGGGACCGGTGCCCCCGGCCTGGCCCATGCCCGTCAGACCTGCGATGCTTTGGCAGGCCTGTTGGGTTGCACGCCCAGCCAGATCTTGCCGTTTTCGACCGGTGTAATCATGGAGCCGCTGCCTGTTGATCGCATCGTGGCCGGTTTGCCTGCTGCACTGGCCCATGCCCAGGCCGTGAACTGGGCCACGGCGGCTGAAGGCATCATGACCACCGATACCCAACCCAAGGCGGCCAGCGTGCAGGTGCAAGTGGGCGGTAAAACCGTCAGCATCACCGGCATCAGCAAGGGGGCGGGCATGATCCGCCCCAACATGGCGACCATGCTGGGTTTTGTGGCCACCGATGCCAACATCGCACCGGCCTTGCTGGGTGAACTGGTCAAAATGCTGGCCGATGGATCGTTCAATCGCATCACCATCGACGGCGACACCTCGACCAACGATTCATTCATGTTGATTGCTACCCATCAGGCGGGGCATGCCCAGATCACCTCGCTGGACAGCGCCGACGCGCAAGCCCTGTTGCAGGGCCTGATGCAGGTGTCGCGCCAGCTGGCCCATGCCATCGTGCGTGACGGCGAGGGGGCGACCAAGTTCATCACTGTGCAGGTTGAAGGCGGCCGCACCAGTGAAGAGTGTCGTCAGGTGGCGTATGCGATTGCCCACTCGCCACTGGTCAAGACCGCATTTTTTGCCAGCGACCCGAATCTGGGCCGCATTCTGGCAGCGGTGGGCTATGCCGGCATCACCGATCTGGACCAGGGCTTGATCGAGCTGCACCTGGACGATGTGCACGTCGTCTCACAAGGTGGCCGCCGCGCAGACTACCGTGAAGAAGACGGCCAGCGTGTCATGAAGGGCAGCGAAATCACTGTGCGCGTGGGCCTGGGCCGTGGCACCGCCACTGACACGGTCTGGACCTGCGATCTGAGCCATGAATACGTGACCATCAACGCAGATTACCGCTCATGACCGACTCGTCGAATTCAGCTTTGGAGCAATTGCTGGCCAAGGTCAGTCAACTGGTGGACCGCATTGAATCGGTGTTGCCACAGCCACTCAGTGCCCCTGATTGGGGGCAGGCCATTGCCTGGCGTTATCGCAAGCGCGCATCGGGCCATGGCACGCTGGAGCCGGTGCGCCATGTGGCGGCTATGACGCTGGATGACCTGAAGGAAATTGACGGTCAAAAAGAGAAACTTCAGCGCAACACCGACCAGTTCGTGCAAGGTCGTCCAGCCAACAATGTGTTGCTGACCGGCGCTCGTGGCACGGGCAAGTCCTCACTCATCAAGGCTTGCCTGAACACCTATGCGGCCCGTGGGCTGCGCCTGATCGAGGTGGACAAGGCCGACTTGACCGATTTGCCCGACATCATTGAAGTTGTCGCCGGTCGTGAAGAAAAGTTCATCGTGTATTGCGATGATCTGAGCTTTGAAGACGGTGAGCCAGGTTACAAGGCGCTCAAGTCGATTCTGGATGGCACCGTGGCTGCGGCCACACCCAATGTGCTGATTTACGCGACCAGCAACCGGCGTCACCTGCTGCCCGAATACATGAGTGAAAACCTCACCTACAAGCACACCGAAGACGGTGAAGTGCATCCGGGTGAAGGGGTGGAAGAAAAAATTTCCTTGTCCGAGCGTTTTGGTTTGTGGATCAGTTTCTACCCGTTCTCGCAAGACGAATACCTGACGATTGCCGGTCAGTGGCTGAGTGCCTTGGGTGCCACGCCCGCCCAGATTGAAGCGGCCCGCCCCGAAGCCCTGTTGTGGGCGTTGCAGCGCGGCTCGCGCAGTGGCCGTGTGGCTTACCAGTTTGCACGCGACATGATGGGCCGCCAGCCCGGTGCTTCGGCATGACCGGTCTGCTGGTAGCCGACGGTGAGCGCCAGCGTGTGGACACACCCGAGGGCGGCGCTGAGCGCAAAGTGGTCGATGTGGCTGTGGGGGTGCTGCTGCAGGCTGATGGCCGTTTTTTGCTGACATCACGCCCCGTGGGCAAGGTCTACGCCGGTTACTGGGAGTTTCCTGGTGGCAAGCTGGAGGCGGGTGAAACCGTGGAACAGGCGCTGCGCCGCGAGTTGCAAGAGGAGTTGGGCATCACGATTGGGACAGCTCAAGCGTGGAAAACCCAGATGGTGGACTATCCCCATGCCTTGGTGCGGTTGCATTTTTGCAAGGTTTGGGACTGGCAGGGCAGTCTGGAGATGCGGGAGGGGCAATCCCATGCCTGGCAAAGTTTGCCGGTGGACCGGGTGCCCGTGCTGCCGGGCACGGTGCCGGTGCTCAGTTGGCTGGCCGATGAGCGTCAGTTCACGGGTGCCACGCACCACTGATTGTTTTATTGCAATCGGGGATCGCCAAATGCCTCGTCCGGTGGCGTGGCATCGGGCAGCTTGAATTCTTCACTCGCCCACGCCCCCAGATCCACGCCCTTGCAACGGGCGCTGCAAAATGGCCGATAGGCGTTGGCGCTGCTGTAGAGGCTGGGGCCAGCGCAGGCAGGGCAACGCACGGTGCGTGCCTGAATGTCGGGTTGGCCGGACGTGTGTTGCGGATCGCTCATGCGCACAAGGACATCTCAAACGGCACATCGTCGCTGGAAGCAATCAACTTGCCATCGGCTTGCTGTTGCATCATGCGGATGACAACCAGCAAGCGGTTGCAGCTGATTTCCGGGGTGATGCCCATGGTCGGGTCAATTTTCAGGCGCAACAACTGGAATGTCCGGCCTTGTGGCAGGTTTTGCTGCAACTGGCCAGCAGCGGCCATCACTTTCTGGGTGGTGCCCGATTCACGCAGAATTTGCAGCAGCAATTTGATGGACTGTGCCAAAGGCGCGAAAACCTGAGTCCATTGGTTCAGGTCAGCGATGCGGCGGGCTGCATCATGGTGTTGCCAAGCGTGGTATGCCGGCAGATCGAATTCGCAGGTGCCGCCGGGAATCACGGCCCGGCTGCGCAGCGCCATCAGGAAGTCGTTGTCGGTCAGGCCCTGGCCGATTTTGCCGGGGGCTTCATTGAGGGCGTCAAAGTGCTCGTCCAGTTGGGCAATCAGGCCATCGAGGGCTTGTTCCGAGATGGCCGGGTTGCCACGGTAGCCGTTGTACAACTGCTTTTGACGTTCCAGATCCTTGAGTACGTCCGCTTTGAGTTCGGAGCGGCTGGCCACTTCCATGATTTCAAACAGGGTGGTCAAGGCGAAATGGTGGTCTACAGCCTCGGTTCGGGGCATCAGCTGTCCCAGCCGGGTGAAGAGTTGTTGCAGCCGCAAATAAGTGCGGATGCGTTCATTAAAGGGGTATTCGTACAGTATCACGCGGCATCTTCCAGTCTCCGCATCATAGCCCGAAGTGGGTGGCGATCTGGTTCACTTGTGTGTTCAGTTCGTGCAAAGACAGGTCCTGATTGAAGATGACCGCATCGGCACAGGCCAGTCGCTGCGCGCGGCTGGCCTGCTGGGCGATGATGCGGTCCACTTCCTCGCAGGGCAGCCCACTGCGGGCCATGACGCGCTGGCGCTGCGTGGCCGTGTCGCAGTCGACCACCAGCACCCGATCCACCTGTTTGCGCCAGCGTTCGCCCGATTCCACCAGCAGTGGCACATCGAACACCAGGGCCGTATGGCTGTTTTGCAAGGCCTTTTGGGCTTGCTGCGCGGTCAACTGGCTGACCAAGGGGTGAATGATGGCTTCCAGTTGGCGTTTGGCTTCAGGGTCCTGGAAAATCCGCTCGCGCATGGCCTGTCGGTTCATGGCACCGTCCGGCCCCATCATGGCGGGTCCAAAAGTTTCAACAATGGCATTCATGGCCTGACCACCGGGGGCGGTCAGGCTGCGTGAGATGGCATCCGCATCAATCACGGCCGCCCCTCGGTTGGCCAGCATGCCCGCCACGGTGCTTTTTCCGCTGCCGATGCCGCCTGTCAGGCCAATGCGCCAAATGTGTGTGTGTGTCATGTCTCACATCCTTGTGAAGGGCAGTGGTCCTGCAAACATGACCCACAGTCCTGCGATCACTAAAAAAGGCCCGAATGGCATGTAGCCTCCTTCGGCCAATTGTTGTCGTGCGCGCAACCACAGCCCGATCATGGCCCCCGACACGGAGGCGATCAGGACCAGTGAAGCCAATGCGGGCCAACCCAACCAGGCTCCCAGCCCGGCCAGCAACTTGAAGTCACCATATCCCATGCCTTCTTTCCCCGTGACCAAGCGGAACACCCAGTACACCGTCCATAAAAACAGATAGCCTGCGGTGGCTCCCCACAGGGCATCGGTCAGGCTGGTGGAGGTCAAACCCAGCGCTGCGGCCAGCAGTCCGGCCCAGACCAGCGGTTGGGTGATGTCATCGGGCAGCAAGGTGGTGTCCGCATCGATGGCGGCCAGCGCCACCAGAGCTGCGGCAAAGCCCGACCAGGTCAGGGCTGTGAACGTCAGTCCATATCTGGCGAAACATCCCGCAAACAGGACCGAGGTAAGCACCTCAATGGCTGGATAGCGCCAACTGATGGATTGTTTGCATTGGCTGCAGCGGCCTCGCAACGCCAGATAGCTGAACACCGGGATGTTTTCGTGCCAGTGCAGTACATGACCGCAATGCGGGCAAGCGGATGCGGGGACGGCCAGGTTGTATGGGGTAGCGGGGGAGGTATTTTCGAATGCTTTGTCGCCCTCGGTGTGTTCCCGCACGGCGTTGGCCCATTGTGCGTTCATCATGCGCGGCAGGCGATGGATCACCACATTGAGGAAACTGCCAATCATCAGGCCCAGAACGGCTCCTGTGGTCAGCACGAAAAAATGATCACCATCCATGTCAGAACACCTGTCCCAGTCTGAAAATCGGCAGGTACATGGCGATCAAAATGCCGCCGATCAGGCCGCCCAACACCAAAATGATGAGGGGTTCGAGCAGGCTCGACAAAGCATTGATCTGGTCGTCCAGCTCGGTTTCCATCAGGGCGCCCGCCCTGGCCAGCAAATTATCCATGGATCCTGTTTCTTCTCCGGTGGCACACAGCTGCACGATCATGGCCGGAAACCGGTTCGTCAAGGTCATGGCTTCGCTCAGGCTGCTGCCCTGTGCCACCCGCCTTTGCAATTGGTAGGTGACCCGTGCAAAAACCACATGATCGCATGCCTGGGCCACGGGCCCCAGGGCCTCGGCCAGCGGAACCCCTGCCGCCAGCAAAGCTGACAGAGTTTGCGTCCACCGAGCCACCACGGACGTGCGGATCAGCGGGCCCAATAATGGCCATCGCAGCAGCCAGCGTTGTAGCCAGGTTTTCAGTGCCGTGTGGTTTGCACTTGGCCTACGCCACACCGCCGTGCCGCACAATGCGCCCAGCACCAGCCAGGGCCAGGACAGACTCAAGCCTTCACTCAAGGTGATCACCACTTGTGTGGCCCAAGGCAATTCGGCGCCGAACGATTTGAATACATCCTCAAACACAGGCACCACAAAGACCAGAATCAGTGCCAACACTGCCAGTGCCACCATGATCACTGCGCTGGGGTAGACCAGCGCAGAGCGCACTTGCGATCGCAAGGCGTCATTTTTTTCGAGCGTGCTGGCCAGTCGCTCCATCATGTTGTCCAAAATGCCTGCTGCTTCTCCGGCCTGGACCATGCTGATATAGAGCCCGGAAAAATGGGCCGGGTGTTGGGCCAGTGCCTCATGCAATGGCAAACCCGCTTCCACCTCGGTTTGCACTGCCCGCATGATGTCGGCCAGCCCTGCAGAAGGCAGGCTGCGGGTGAGCATGTGCAGCGCCTGTAGCAAAGGCACCCCGGCCTTGAGCAGGGCCGCCAATTGGCGCGTCATCGGGGCCAAGGCCTTGCGGGGGACTGTTGCCGAAGCGTCCCACCAAAGTCGTTGCAATTGCACATTGTCGAGGCCTTGCCTGCGCAACTGAGCACGTGCCAGGTGGACATCACTTGCGCTCAGTCGACCTTGCACCGTCCGGCCATGGCGATCCATGGCCTGCCAGGCGAAGCGCTTTGTTGACCTTTCGCGGGCAGGCATATTCATGCGCCATCCCGCGTGGCGGCCAGGACCTCATCCAGGGAGGTGATCCCCTGCAAGACTTTGCGTAATCCTGCCAGCCGTAAAGTGGCAATGCCCTCGCTCTGGGCTTGAAGCACCAATGCCTGACTGCCCTGATCGTGCAGCACCAGATCCTGCATGACTGGGCTGACCGGCATGACCTGAAAAATGCCGGTGCGGCCGGAGAATCCTTTGTGGCACTGTGTGCAGCCCACGGGGATGAACACCGTAACGCGCTTATTCAGGCTCTGCGTGCGTGGCCAGCCTGCCTCAATCAGCACGTTGGCAGGCAGATCCTGTGCTTGCTTGCAATGTGGACACAGACAGCGCACCAAGCGTTGGGCCGTGATCAGACTGACACTGGCTGCAATGTTGTAAGGGGCGATGCCCATGTTGCGCAGTCGTACCAGGGTGCCTGGCGCATCGTTGGTGTGCAGTGTGGACAGGACCAGATGCCCTGTCTGGGCCGCCTGGATGGCAATGTTTGCTGTTTCGAGATCACGCACTTCACCGACCATCAGGATGTCGGGGTCTTGCCGCAAGAATGCACGCAAAGCGACTGCAAATGTCAGGCCCGGTTTGTCCTGCACGTTGACCTGGTTGATGCCGGTCAGTTGGATCTCACAGGGGTCTTCGACCGTGGCGATGTTCACTTCCGGGGTGTTCAGCAGGTTCAGGCTGGCATACAAGGATTGGGTTTTGCCCGAACCCGTGGGGCCAGTGACCAGCACCATGCCGTGCGGCCTGCGGATGGCCTCGGTGAAACGGACCAGGTCTTCAGGTTCATAGCCCAGTTGCGTCAGATCCAGTTGCGCCTGAGCCGAATCCAGCACGCGCACTACCAGTTTTTCGCCAAACAAGGTGGGCAGGGTGCTGACCCGCAGGTCGAGTTCACGACCCGTTGGCAGTTTCAGCTTCATTCGTCCGTCTTGGGGCAGGCGTTTTTCTGCAATGTCCAGGCGCGACAGGACTTTGATGCGCGATGACAACCGGTCTTTGAGGGCCATGGGCGGCGAGTCGGTCTCGCGCAATTCGCCGTCGATGCGCATCCTGACCCGGTAACGGTGCTCATAAGGTTCAAAGTGCAGGTCTGAGGCTTTCAGGGCCACGGCTTTTTCAAACAATTGCTGCACATAGCTGACCACTGGCGCGTCTTCGATGGCCCCGATGCCAGGGCGAACCGAGCTGTCTTGCATCGCACCTCCTTGATATATTGAAATCTTTTGTATTCAATATATTGATGTGCAAATGATCTTTTGTAAATGCTGGAAAGCGTGTGTGCCGACCGTGAGGTGTTCAGTCAAGTCCCGTCTGAATGCAAAAAGCCGCTTCATGAGCGGCTTGGGTGAGGGCTGTGGGTGGTCGGGGTGAGAGGATTCGAACCTCCCTTTGGTATCAGTTACCGCATACGCATCAGCGTGTTCGAGATTGTCTGAGAGCTAGTCTTCGAACGCCTCACAGGGTCGGTCCGATTGCGTGGCGTTGATGGTTTCGGTACCAGTCTGGAACGGGTTATTCCGGTGAAGATCAGTGTTGGATAGGGGATAAACGTGGAATGATGGAATCCTTACCAGTCGGGAGTCCAGGTGCAATCAGATCTTGATGAGGGTTGGATTTGGACCCGGTTTTCAGGGAGGGGATAGAAGATGTATTTTTTAAAATTTTTAATAAAAAGATGGCTTCTATCCTTGGGTATATGACCTAGAGGGGCGAAGGCTGTTGGGATCTTCGATCCCCACCCGTGACCCCGAAGCGTGAATTAAATTGACGCTTGAATCTATGGGGGGTTAGCCCCATGGGTATCAGCTCATGATGAGATCCCACTCATCTTGTGTGTATTCAAATCCGTGTGTTCGGTCGATGTATCCCCACCCAGTCATGTCAGGAGTCTTTCGACGCTCAACAAGGGCTTTCACTTCGTTCAATGCCTCAGGGTCAAGAACGTAGTGGTAGATCTTTTCTCCCATAGAAGAAGTTGAACCGGCGCTTTTGTGCTTCAACCCGACCAGTTTCAACATGACCCCAAGTTGGCGAACCGGATTTTCGACGACATCATCCCTGACAAAAATTTCTAGATGAGTCTCGATCTGTCTGGAAAAGCGCTGGCAAAGCTTGGCGAAGGTACACAAGTCATTTTTCGTGAAAAGTGTGTTCGCTCTGAACCTGCCATCGACGAACACCGGAATCGACGAGAACAATTGGAAGAGGATCTTGCTTCCTTCGGGATAGTTCTTGAAAATTCGGTTTTGGAGTTGGATGTTCTTGTTTGATGGATCCACGTTTCCTGAAAGACTCCAAACATCTGGGCTTCCTGTGAGACTCTCGAATCGTTTCACCCTCTTCGAGTAGTTACCTCGATCATCCTTGTTGATCAACTCCGAGGTTACAGGTTCTCCGTAGAAATATTCTAGGTTAGTCTTTCGGAGTGAGTGCCATTCATCGATTGAAGTGATTCCTTCGTTCGAGTCAACTTTTCTCTTGAATTCACGGTATTTAATTTGGTTGAAAGTATTGGCACTCAAAACCTGTTCGACGTCATCTACATCCTTTGCACTTCGACCTTGCTTGAAGGCTACCCTTCCGAGACTAATCATCTCTTCATCTGGGTCTTCGTATAAGACAGTCCAACCGTTACGCTCCTTGTATTGGATGAAATTCCGTTTCAGGTTGTTCTTCGAGGCTCGCTGAATCGTCGTGATCATTGCAGCCATGATGAAGAATGGGTCAATGTCTCCAACCTCCAACCCGTTCGGGCTATGACGCCCGGTAACAGACAGGTCAATCATCTGGTCGTGGAGGTAGTCGTCACGAACGACACCAAAGTCAGTCTCAAACTTGAACGTGGAGGGAGACACCCAGACATGCACTGATCCAGGGTGTCTTACACGAGCAATTTGTTGATCAATTTCAAAGTGGGAGTTGATCAGGTTTTCAAAGAACCCGTAAACGCAATCAATTTTCTGTTCGCCTCCATCAAACGTGATGTCGATTCCTGTCCCAAGTGACGGCGACGAGAGAGTTACATCACACTTCAGGATTTCGGACTTGATCTGTTTGATAAATTTTTGTGTGTCTTCCTGCTGAGAGTTTTCAGACGTGATTGTCTTAATAGAAATTTTGAGGTCATGGTCATTCTCCAATTTCTGAACAGTTTTGGTCAACGTCTTGATCTTCTCCTTCGAGTTCGAGGTAATGAAGACCCTTTTTCCATCAATGATGCTCCGTTGCATGTGCTCAACCAGCTGATCATGACTCTCGTAGAGATGAAGCTCAGAGTTTTTCGAGACATGTTCGTTGATGTAGATTTGGACAGGGAAATCCAAAGTGGAATTTGATCTGTCTTGCACGCCATGAATCAGTGTGTTCAACGTCAGGAATGAAACCCATCCTAGGTCAGCATCGAGAGCCACGATCTTCTTAGCGGACCTTAACTGTTCGCAGAAAAGTCTGAAAAGTGCTTGCCGTTTTTCGCCAACCGTCTCCGATAGGAAGTGTGACAAAACCTGTTCAACCTCATCAATAACCACGATGTCATATCGCAGTCCTCGAATCTTCATCAGGCTATCCAAGCATATTCCGTAACGCTTCTGACGTTCATAAACCTCACCTTGCTTGAACTTCTCATCATCAAGGTAGCAGCTGAGGTTCAACTTGCCGCACAGGTCACCAATCAAAGCTCGACGATGGCCGATCAACAGCACCTTTGCGTTGGTGAGATAAGACTCTCCATTTTGAGAGTCGGCGCCTTCTTCGAACTCTTCAAGCGTGGCAAATCGGGTGATGGCTTTGCGAATGGCGTCGGATAAAAATGTCGTCTTCCCAGAACCCTTTGGACTTTTGATGAACGTGATGCCTTCTTCAAGCTTTGAAATTTGAAGGTGAGGCTCATTGACGATGTGAATGTTCTTCAGGGAGGCTTCAAAAGGCTCGATGAAGTCTCCGAAAGGTGTTTCTTCCGTGACATGTGGGAAGTCCTTGTCTTTGAGCATCTTGACTGTCTTTTCGAAGTCGTAGAAGTCAAACCCTTCGTCATCATGCCCTGCTGCCCACCAGGTCAGTTGGCACGTGCTACATCGAAGGTATATCCGGTTTTTCTTGTTCCGACTGACAAACGCACTCGGGGACCCAGCGCTTGATAGTCAACAGTGTGGAAGAACTGACTGACGCTGTTCATGATCTGGCATACGTGACTAGATGTTGATTGACAACACCCCCTTTAGGGGTGATCCGTTGTCTATTAATGGAATTGAGGAGATGGTTCCCACATGGGACTCATCAAGCGCAACAACTCAAAATTTTGGTACGCCCAATTCCAGATCCATGGGAGGGTGTTTATCCAGTCGACCAAGACGGCAGACAAGCGTCTTGCCGAGCAGATTGAGATCAAATTAAAGAACGACGTTCTCCATCGACAGTCGTTTGGTGTTAAGCAGTCGATCAAGGTCAGGGACTGGATCAGTGAATTCCTCAAGGCAAAGCAGACGCTTGCTATCCACCAGCATTACTGTCGTTACGGACTGGTGGTCCAGAGGATGCTAGGCCCGGACATACCGCTCGACAAAATCACTATTCGTGACATCGAAAAATTCCGACAGCATCTTCTGGACCAGGGTTTGAAGCCAGCAACGATCAGTCATTATGTGGCGTTCCTCAAGGCAGCGTTGAACTATGCCCGTAAAGCAGGGTACCACGTCCCTGATATTTACGTCCAAGCCGTTCGGCAATCCCCAAACCGACTTCGTTATCTGTCAGCTGAAGAAGAAAAGCGACTGCTTGACTCACTGAATCCATGGCGGGACATCCAGACACAACCGTCATATGACCTGCGGAGCCCAATGTTCAATAAAATGCTCCATGACCAATACGACTTCATCGTCACACTGCTGGACACCGGGGCCAGGCATTCAGAAATTACGACTTTGGAGTGGTCGTCAATCAACTTTGAAGAGCATACGATCCGGCTGTGGAGACCTAAGGTCAGGAACCAGTCGATTTTGTTCATGTCCGAAAGGCTGTTAACGGTCCTGAAGCGCAGGTATCAAGACTGTAAGCCGGAGATCCCTTACGTGTTTCATACTAGGGACGGCAGACCGAAGGCGTATTGTTCGACGACCGCCCGAAAGATCTTCAATCGGGTCGGGTTGGAAGATTGCTCGTTCCACACGCTGCGCCATACATTGGCTAGCAAATTGATCCAGAATGGGATGAATATTTACGAGGTCAAGGAGATCCTCGGGCATACTGACATTAAAACAACTATGCGCTACGCCCACCTTGAGAGGGTTGATGTCTCAAGGCGGGCTGTTGATATCTTAGAAAGGATTTTAACTTCGAAATGAGATGTCTATAAGCTGCTTTGTTACTGAGTCGACAGCACGCAATTTTTGATAATTTGGATAGCCTTTGAATATTGACTCCATTATCTGTTTAATGAGCGCTGACCTGTTTTGGCACTCAGATACCTTTTGCCAAGATCCGCCAATTGTTTGGTATTCAATAATAGCTATATTAGTCAAAATTTTATCCCAACAAGATTTCGTACTTTAACGTCTTACACGTTTAATGCCAAATATGTAAAAATCTCCTCCTTGGTCGTCGGTGTATGACCAATCAGCTAGAATGGAGCAAGCAGCCCAGCCGCCATTATCCTCGAGCCACTCCTGAAATTTTTCAGGCTTTTTCCCAGCTTTTAACTCAATTTCAAACATAATATCTGCATCGAGTTTTATAAGACCATCTTCAACAACGATACCTACGGTGTAATTGTCGTTTGATTGGTCGATTTCAAAACTAATAAACGGATTTTCTAGGTATTCTGAAAAATCTGAATCCATGTTTTCCGCATTGAATTCAAATGTGGTTCCAGGAACAACGTCATCGGCTTCTTCAAATTTACCTTCGTTATATAAAGCCATGGCTTTGTATAGGGCATCTTTAGTTTCCTTGGATTCTATATTTTCGATATCGATAGTAGCTCGCTTTAAAGTATAGCGACATATATGTTTTTTTCCCATTTTCTTTCTTTCAAAGTGATTTTTTTTAAGTAAACTTAAATAGGTGAATTGGTTTTTAGCTAGTAGCTAAAATATTACCCGTTAAAATTTAATTTTTTTTAAAATGGCATCTTTTAGCCCTTTTTCGATTTGTAAACTCGTTGTTTTCCGGTTTTTGAGTTGGTAGTTCTGGTTGAGCCATTCGAAAGCTTTTGACGATAAATTTTCGGCTTAGGAATTTTGACTTTAGGAGTGCGTGTCTTCTGTGATGATGTGCTCATGACTTACTTGCCTTTTTAATATCAGACTAATCTCAGGCCTCTGCTGAGGTTGATATATATCCTTGACTTGCTTTTGGTGTTACCAGACAAATCACTTGTATTCCAAGTAAGTTTTTTGCCAATCTTAATTAAGATACAAATGCCTAGTCCTGTTGTGCTGAACGAGCTGTTTAACCAAACTCGCCCACCTGTTGTCCTTCTGTCCAGTTGGAAAGCCATAATGCATTCCTCAAGAAGATGTTAATTCTCCTAATTTTTTGAATTAACATCAAATAGAAGCATCGATGAAAATCATTGCTAGTATTTATTGACATAAATTAATATATTAAAAAAGTGAGCTTATTTTAATTTTTTGTATGCTTGAAGTAATTGAAAAACGCTCGTTCGACATCTAATGCTCGCCAAATATTTTTTCCCTTAATAGGGTCTGTCCATTCCCATTTTTCTCCGTTTGCTATATGTTTATTTAGATCATCAGCGATTTTTTTTAATAAAATACACCACCGAGCGTAACCTTCATGTACAGTTTTATTGCTGACTGGTCCAATGCTGGTATTGAGATTTGAAATTTCGTACCAGTCGCTTCTCATTAGGCCATTATGAATTTGATTGTCATATATCCCGGCTGAATTGGGGCGAAGAAAAGAAATTACTTTGCTGGCAAAGGGTATTGATCCTAGTTGGCTAACTTTTGATAGGTGGGATAGTGCTTCGCCAGGGTGTGGCGTTTCATTAATTTTTGACAAAACTGATGAGATTAACTCAGGAGTGCTGCTTTCTCTAAATTTGGTTCCCGTTAGGTGCCATTGGAGTTTATTCATTGCGTATTTTCTTTTAAAAGTATAGAATCCCCAAAATATAATAGAGGCAGTGCCAAGTAAATTCTCCTCAGGATCGGCTGATGACAGTAATTTATTGTGATAGTTATCTAATTCAAGGTCTGTCGAATACTTGATTTTGGACTCATCAGGTTCAGCCCATAAATGATCTGAAATTTTGAACTCAGTAGGGGTCCTAGAGGCTACTAGTCTGACGTTCGGATAGCTGTATGAGTTCCTAAAGTCAACTAACGTACAGGCCAATTCGGTTGTTATTTGTGACGTTTTTATGTAATCGTGAAGCATTTTTATCGATGTGCCGCATGTACAACCCATCGAATGGCTTCTATGACTGACACCTGAAAGTAGACAGTCAAATTGTTTTATTAGATGTGATAGTCGCCAAGTAATAATGACGATGAAAATCATCGATGATATTCGTTGATTATTTTTATGGCTCAATCGATAAACGGCAGATGTCCTCTGAGAGAGCAATTGCCGTCACGTCACTCCAGCTCCATGGAATACGTCAATGGGAACGGAAGAACCTTCCTTATTACGGTACGGAAGCGGGATACTTGCTTTTCCTAGAGCTAGCAAAAAATGGAGCAACTAGTAGCGAAATGCTGAAGGAGTTCTACTTGTCGATGCCCTATGCAGAGAGCACGATGAGGTTGATTTTTCGCAATTTGGAAAGTGATGGTTGGATCGAGATGCCCCGTAACAAAGTGGACAAGCGAGTTCGTCGGTTCGTCCTTACGGAAAAATTCCATCAGAAGCGTGATGAGTGGCTGAAGGTCGTGTCTGAGATCTTGTCAAACCAGACCGACGAAGACCGTTAATCAAATTGACGGTCGCATGCCCGGCACCTCTCAGATCGGGGATAGAAGGTGGATTTTTTAAGAGTTCTTATAAAAAGGTGGCTAATAGCCTAGTGCGGGTGTTTCGGAGGCTGGATCGGAACCTCTCACCTCCACTCCTCGAAGCGTGAATTAAATTGACGCTTCCAGCGAAGGGAAGATGTGTCGGGGAGGGTCGGTAGGTGTGGAACGCTTCGGTAAGATCCCAAAGCTTCAGATCCCCATCAACTCGTGATCCTGGGATCAAGTAGTGGTTGGAGAACAACACACTCAAATCATGACTCACAAAGCAAAAGACTCCTTTGTTCATCACAGCCGGGCCTTATATCGAGTCGTGCTGGAATCCGTACCAGTGATGGCTCTCGGACTCTCAGAGGTAGACATCATCTTCAGCGGAAAGTGAGGATGAACAGAGAGGAAATCCTGGTCGGGGTGAGAGGATTCGAACCTCCGGTCTCTACGTCCCGAACGTAGCGCTTTACCAGACTAAGCTACACCCCGATCAATTGCAAAAATTCTAGCAAACCTGCGGGCATTGGATGTGACCGGTGAGCGGTTGCGCAGGCTCGGGTCCCCGCAGGCTCAGTCAGCCGCTTTGGGCTCAGCTGCCAGGGCCTTTTTGCGTTCTTCCAGGCAATGCTTGGCGTGAGAGAGGCAAATTTCCAAATCCTGGATGGCGATTTCGTAGGCACCATAGCTGATGGCAATGTTGCCTTGGTTTTCAAACAGGATGCGGCCATCGGCCTGGACTTCTTTGATGAAGCCGATGCAAAGGTGAAAGCCATTGTCGTCCTGAAAGGGCACCAGACGTGCTTCGCGTTGAGGGGTGTGGGTGGCAATGGTCATCATGGAGCCTTTAGAAGTGAAGCGCGTGACTCTATCAGTTCAATCGATGTTTTTGAGATCATGATTCATCTCAAGTGGCCTGAGGTAGGCTAAAATTATGAAAATTGATGAATTCACATGCGTACCATTCTGCTCGTTGAAGATGAAACCCTGTTGAGGGAAGGTGTCCAGGAGATCCTTGAGGCTCATGGCTATAAAGTCATTGGCGCGGGAGATGGTCTGGAGGCGCTTGAGTGGCTCGACAGTGCCCCCGTTGACTTGATCGTCACCGATCTGGTCATGCCCAAAATGAATGGCGTGGATTTCGTGGACCAAGTCAGACTCAAGTTCCCTGATCTGCCCATCATCGTGGCTTCGGGCAGTCCCAAGTCGGTGACCAAGCGTCTTGGTATTGATTCGATTGATATTCCTGCGGCCAATTCCAGCATCCATAAGCCTTTTCGCGGCATCGATCTGGTCGACAAAGTCAAAGAGTTCTTGCCTGATTCCATGGTCTGATGGAAGAACGAGGTGTGCTCAGGCTGTGCACCTTTTGATCAGACAGTCTGATCCAAGAGTCCGACTCAGCAAATGCGTCGGGCAATTTTGTGAACAGGCGATGTCGGGTCGATCTCCAGCCACTCGTGCAACATGCCTTGCTTGAGTACTTGCTGTCCGGTCAGCATGGAGCCGCTGTGGTAGGTCACGTGCATGATGCGGGCCATGTTCATTTTGCAGTTGACCTGGACCTGTGATTGCACCGACAGATAGGTGGCTTTCCCGTCTGCGGTTTGTTGGGGTTTTTTGTAATCCAGCAACCCCCAAACTTTTTTCTTGCCATCTTCTTCGGTGATCGATTTGGGGTCAATGTAAAACAAGCCTTGATCACTCAATGTGATGGGTTCCCATTTGGCGGCCCAAGCGGCGTTTGGCAGCACGCCTAAAAGGCCAATCACCCCCCACAGGGTGCAGGCGAATTGTTTGGGTGTGTGCATGAAGTTCAGACGCGACGGTTGAGCAATTGCGATGCCAGTACCACCATGGCCTGGCGATGCGCGTTGTCGGGCAGTTGCATGGCTGCGTCAATGGCGCGTTGTGCTTCAGCAGCGGCGGCATCGCGGGTGGCGTCTAGGGCGCCGGTCTCGCGCACAATGGCAATGATGTCTTGCAATTGATCGACGCTGCCGGTTTCAATGGCTTCGCGCACGGTTTGGCTTTGGTTGGGTGTGCCGCGTTGCATGGCCAAAATCAGGGGCAGTGTGGCTTTGCCTTCGCGCAGGTCATCGCCCAGGTTTTTGCCCATTTCGGCCGAGTTGCCGTCGTAGTCGAGCACGTCATCAATGACCTGGAATGCAGTGCCCAAGGCTTGCCCGTAATCAGCGCAGGCAGTTTCGATGGCGGTTGGGCTGCCTGCCAAAATCGCCCCCAAGCGGGCGCTGGCTTCAAACAGCTTGGCGGTTTTGGAGCGAATGACACGCAGGTAGCCCTCTTCGTTCAGTGAGGCGTCGTGCATGTTCATCAGTTGCAGAACCTCGCCTTCGGCAATCACATTGGTTGCATCGGCCAGTGTTTGCATGACGCGCATGCTCTGCGCGTCCACCATCATTTGGAATGCCCGCGAATACAAAAAATCGCCCACCAACACGCTGGCCGGGTTGCCAAAGTTTTCGTTGGCCGTGGGGCGACCGCGCCGCAGGGTGGATTCGTCCACCACATCGTCGTGTAGCAAGGTGGCGGTGTGGATGAATTCGACCACCGCCGCCAGGTTGTGACGTTGTACATCGTCATAGCCCAATGCCCCGCAGGTCAGCAGCAGTAAGACGGGTCGCAGTCGTTTGCCGCCTGCCGAAATGATGTAGCGGGCCACCTCCCCAACCAGCGGCACGCCGGAGTCCAGGCGCTCGGCAATGACACGGTCTACTGCGGCCATGTCGGAGGCGACCAAGGCAAGAACGGAGGCGGTGCTGTTTTCGGAGGCAGACAACTTAGGTATCCGGATAAGGGTTTGTCCGGCCATGGGCTGGAGCAGGGTGAACAACGCATTCCATTATAGGGACCCCCCTTTCAGATCACTTGCCCATGAGCCTCGGTGTGTGTGCATGGATTGCCGTGAGGTGCATGCCGTGCTACAATAGTCGGTTCCTTGGGATAAGCCCTTGGAAACTTCCATTCAAAGAGGTCATTTATGTACGCGGTCATAAAAACCGGTGGCAAACAGTATCGTGTTGCTGCTGGCGAAAAAATTAAAGTAGAACAGATTGCTGCGGACGTTGGCCAGGAAATCGTGATTGATCAAGTTCTTGCAGTCGGCAACGGCGCAGACCTGAAGATCGGCACGCCCCTGGTGTCCGGCGCGACAGTCAAAGCCACGGTGGTGGCTCATGGCAAGCACGACAAAGTGCGCATTTTCAAAATGCGTCGTCGCAAGCACTATCAAAAACGTCAGGGTCACCGTCAGCAATACACCGAACTCCAAATCGGTGCAATCGCTGCCTAAGGAGAACAGGTCATGGCACAGAAAAAAGGCGGCGGCTCTACGCGCAACGGTCGTGATTCCAAGCCAAAAATGCTGGGTGTCAAGGCTTTCGGTGGCGAACTGATCAGCGCTGGCTCGATCATTGTTCGTCAACGTGGTACCAAGTTCCATGCTGGCAACAACGTCGGCATCGGCAAAGACCACACCTTGTTTG
>JACCDQ012125339.1_pt1 | contig 23819 bp, 21 predicted proteins | sample 7446031 | NCBI WGS metagenome assembly JACCDQ01 (sample SAMN15323442, study PRJNA562643) | freshwater metagenome | isolation source: river surface water | place: USA:Blue River Watershed | collected 2017-08-17 | reverse complement strand
TTTACTACATAAAGTATTTGTCCATCAGTACTTAAATCAATATCACCTATACCTACTTTACCCACATCAACAAACGCCTGAGCATCGTTCGATGGCGGAGCAAGTACCCCCCTGGTTGCATTTGATAAGTACTGCGGATTGGCTGATACTGAACTTACAGCAATACCAAGGTCATCAGTCAACTGTAGCCAAGGTGTTGAATTAGGGGAACCCGTTGTAGGGTCAATTGTGTATATTGCATCTAAACCCTCTGCTCCAAGCGGAACGTGAGCTTTTAGTACAGCCGATGTATAAATTACTTTTTTAATTCTATCGTAAGTCATACCCCATAAGGCACCAACAGTTGCTGATTTTGCAATAGCCGTTTTATCTAATGCCGCAGTACCCGTGTTATTATATGACCACTTCACAACTACATCCTCAGCTAAAGATGCTGTTTCGACGTAGCAGGGCGTTACCATTATAGGATTTGTCTGGCAATAGTCTGAAGCGTAAATCACAGGTAGATTCGCATTCGTCGTAGAAGTCCCTGCCGTAACAAACTGCACAGCCGTAGAACCAGACGTACTGGAATTTCCGTAGGTAGGAAAGTTAGTAAACTCCAACCTCACTGCTTTTCCAGAAGCCGTAATACCAGAATTTGGGAAAGAATAACTTCCGTTTGCAGCAGTTGTTGTACTAACCGAAGCCCCCGAAGCATCGTATGCTTTTACGGTAACTCCGCTAAGTCCAACTTCGGTTAGTATAGTTGTGGCATCTTTGGTACCATTATTATTGAAGTCATTAAAAACATTTCCTGATACTTGAGCAATCGCTCCTTGCGTTATTAACGAAAAAATGAAAAGTAATGCTGAAGTAGGAAGGTTTTTAAGAGTATTTTTCTGAAAATTACTCACTCCAAAAATGCAAAAAGTAGGCAAAAACGCTTTTTTCATGTTTATAAATTATTAGGAAAGCAATATTATACATGCCAAAGAGTTTCAAAAAATATACCACCCTAACAATAAAAACCATAAACTTACCAAGCGGTAGCATTTGTGCATAAATTAGTAGAAACTACAAAATGTTGAAAGTGAAAACGCAAATTCCCAAAAGCTATGCCAAAGTAAAATTTGCACTCAGCATTGGCCCAAATCAACAAAATAATGTTTATTTTACTTTTTTTTGACCCTAAATAGTTGATAGCTTTATCAATATTGTATTGGATTTAAGCTTTTTAAGACGTAACAAAACTATCTCTCTATAAAAAGCGTTTATTAAAAATAGTACTTCAATTTCTGAACATTTTTTGCATTAAAATACCACATGAAAGGTTTCCGTTTTTCTGAGTTCAAACCCGAAATGAAGGGTGATAATAAGTTTGAACAATTACTCAATATTTTTCAGCAATTATTGCTCATTACAGCAGGAGATGTAAGTCAGGCTCTTTCTTACATGAGCGACCTCGACCGCCAATACCAGCTCACAAGCGATGATTATGGCATGGCGAACTTCATTGATGACCTCAAGAAAAAAGGCTACATAACCGAAGAAAACCAAGAAGCTGGTACTTTCAAAATGACTGCTAAAAGTGAGCAGGGCATCAGAAAGCAATCGTTGGATGAAATCTTCGGTAAACTCAAACGTACCAAGTCGAGTGGAAGTCACCATACCCCATATACGGGAACGGGAGATGAGCTCAGTAGTGATATTCGTTCATTTCAATTTGGCGATACGCTTGACCAAATTTCGATGACAGAATCACTAAAAAATGCTCAAATCAACGGTGGAATTGACGACTTTATGCTCCTTGAAAGTGACTTAGAAGTAGTTGACCGTGAATCAAAGATTCAGACTTCAACCGTACTGATGATTGATATTTCGCACTCGATGATTCTTTATGGAGAAGACCGAATCACTCCTGCCAAAAAAGTTGCCTTAGCCTTAGCAGAACTGATTCGTACTAAATATCCGAAAGATACGCTCGATATTTTGGTATTCGGAAACGATGCTTGGCAAATTCAGCTCAAAGATATTCCTTATCTCGAAGTTGGGCCTTATCACACAAATACAGTTGCTGGTTTAGAACTGGCCATGGATTTATTGCGTAGAAGAAAAACCAAAAACAAACAGGTTTTTATGATTACCGATGGTAAACCCACTTGCCTAAAAGAAGGAATAAATTACTACAAAAACAGTTTCGGGCTCGACCGTAAGATTGTAAATAAAACTCTGACGATTGCAGCACAAGCTCGTCGTTTGGAGATTCCGATTACAACCTTCATGATTGCTTCTGACCCATACTTAAAGCAATTCGTACAGCAATTCACACAAGTGAACAATGGACGTGCCTATTACAGTGGACTGAATGGTTTAGGTGGATTTGTACTCGAAGATTTCCAACGAAATAGACGAAAGAATGTGAAGTAGAACACCCCTAACCCCTAAAGGGGGACTTTTATACAGCTCTAATCTAAATTTACAGTAAATAAGAATGTCAATCGAAAAAAAAAATTCCCCTTTAGGAGTTAAGGGTCGTTTTTCTGCATTAGTTACCTATTTTTCAGAAAATTACCCCGAAGCCGAAACCGAACTAAATTACTCTAATCCCTATGAATTATTAGTAGCCGTAATTTTATCGGCACAATGTACTGACAAACGAGTAAATATTGTCACCGAGAAACTTTTCCCCCGTTTTCCTACGCCCGAAAGTCTGGCAGCTTCAACCGCCGATGAAGTCTTTGAGTACATCAGAAGCGTAAGTTACCCAAATAACAAAGCCAAACACTTGGTTGGAATGGCTCGTATTTTGGTTAATGATTTTAACTCAGAAGTGCCAAATACGATTGAAGATTTGCAGAAAATGCCAGGAGTTGGACGTAAAACGGCCAATGTTATCGTTTCGGTCATTTTCAATCAACCAGCTATGGCGGTTGATACGCACGTTTTTCGAGTTTCACATCGCTTGGGTTTAGTACCCAAAACGGCTAAAACTCCACTTTTGGTAGAAAAACAATTAATTAAGCATATTCCGAAAGATAAAATTGCCGTTGCTCACCATTGGCTTATTCTTCATGGTCGATATATTTGCGTAGCTCGGACCCCCAAATGTGGAGAATGCAACCTAAAACCATTCTGCAAAGCCTACGAAAAACAAAAATTTGATACCCCTCATTTGTAATCTTGTAGGACAGATTTTCAACCTGTCAATATGATTAGGAAAAATAAGGGAGTAGTAAAAATTAAACAAGGTAAAAACCTGCTCTACAAGTTTATGGAAATAAAAGAATTAATGCAGACTTTCGCCCACGCAGGAAAGGTAGCTTGGTTAAGTTACAGACCTGGCCCAACTTCACGTGGGGAGATAGTGGTAGTTGATGAAATTGAGGTTTCGGAGAAAAAAGGAATAGTTGGCGATAGATATAAAGGAAGTAACAAAAAACGTCAAGTCACGCTCATTCAAGCAGAGCATATTGAAGCGGTCAGCAAAATGCTCCAAAAAGATAACATTGACCCAGCACTTCTCCGCCGAAATATTGTAGTTTCTGGACTTAACCTTTTAGCTCTCAATAATTTAGAATTTAAAATTGGCGAAGCGATTCTAAAAATGACGGGATATTGTCACCCATGCAGCCGAATGGAACAGAATCTCGGAACGGGTGGCTACAACGCCATGCGTGGGCACGGCGGCATTACATGCATGGTCATTAAAGCTGGAAAAATTAAAATTGGCGATTCAGTAAGTTTGGTTTAAAATCCCGCAATAATTGCCTTAAAGGTCGATTCATCTACAGTATGCTTACCTTCAAAACATATAACCTCAGGATTAATATCCTCAATCATAGAAGCTCTAAACTTTTCTGATATTTCTGGATAAGCCACCAAAAACTCGTCTTTATCACCATAGATATAGTAGGTTTTTACATCTTTTAGTTTTTCTGGCTCTATTACTTCTCTGATGCCATTACTAAAAAAGCCAGCCCAGAGTAATAGTCTATCACACTTAATTTGTTCAGCCCCAAACCATCGGCAAACAGTTGCACAACCTTGCGAAAAACCCAAAATATTGATACTGATAGTACTCAAATCGTGGTCTTTTAGCAAACTATCATAAAGAGCATTCAGATAATTATTATTATCATCAATTTCCGACTGACGTAATTCACGAGTCATCCACGATGCACCAATTCGCTTAAATTCATTATCCAGATAAAATCTCGATGGAGCCTCAGGAGCAACAACAAACGTTTGAGTATCTGCAATGCTGGCAAATTTTTTAATAAAATACTGTGAAAGCTGACCATACCCATGCACTACAAACCAAATCGTTTTGGTATTTTCGTTCAACTCACCCAAGGTATAGTATCGTGCTGTTCGTTGTACTTTTATTTGGTGCTCTGTCATATTCAAAAAATAAATAAAAAAAGTATGCTATGAGTATAAAAACTCTCAACTCAAAATTCAGAACTCAAATCACCCACCTGCCTTCTTAGCTTTATAGCCTTCTTTCAGCAAAAAAGTTAAGATTTTATCACGGTGGTCGCCTTGTAATAAGATTTCACCCTCTTTGGCCGTGCCGCCACTCCCGCAAAGATTTTGGAGTTTTTTTCTCAGATTTTGTAAATCTTCATCTTTTCCGATAAACCCATCTACTCTACTCACAATCTTATTTCCTCCTTTTCTATCCAGCCAAATCTTAAAGTTTTGTTGTTGGGCAGGGAGTGTTTCGGGCTCTTCATCCTCTCCGAAATTAAATTCAAAATCAGGGTTAGTCGAATACACAACTCCCTGCGGGCTATTTTTTTTATTTTTCATAGTATTACTCTTAAACATTTTTCTGAAATACTGATAATCAACTCATTTGTATTTAATCGTAATGGTTCTCCATCGTAATGAATCAAGAAATTTTGGTCGTTTGAAAGCTTAAACTTCGTTCCTCTATAATTCTCCGAAAGGTCAGATGAATGAATATTTCCGTTAAATAATTGTGCAATCATCGGTAAAGCCTGCCAAGCTGACGGTGGGCTAATAATAGTACAATCAATCAAACCATCATCAATAATTGCGGTTGGGGTAATGTAGGCATTATTACCAAACTGACTGGCATTACCGAAAGTTATGCTGAAAACTTCGTAGTCATTTGCTCCGAAAACACACTTGAGTGGTTGATATTTCCAAAATTCCGAAAATCCTACTTTTACATAATTCATCAAGCCTCTACCCTTCATTTTTGAGAAAATTTCAGCACAATGAGCATCAAACCCAATACCTGCTGTGCAGAAAAAAGGCACGTCATTGGCATAACAAACATCAATTTGCTTGCTTATAGGCGTATTCAGCGACTCAATGGCCTTTACGGCTTTCATCGGTATTCCCAACTCTCTTGCTAAACCATTACCCGAACCAGTAGGAATAATTCCTAAAGCAGTATTGGTATGAATTAGTGCTTTCCCGACTTCGTTTACAGTACCATCACCGCCAATAGCTACAACCGTCGGAATACCGTTTTTCACAGCTCCTTCTGCAATTATTGTAGCGTGTCCTGCATATTCGGTATAACAAATCTTGGGCAAGTACACTTGCTTATCTAACTGACTATCAATTAGTTCTACTATTGATTTGTGTACTTTCTTGCCTCCCGAAATCGGATTTACAATAAACCAAATTGCTTGTTTATTCACGAAAATTTAATAGATTTATGCTTTCGTGCAAAGATAGTATTCGATTTCGGATTTCGGATATTCGGCTTCGGAAAAATCCCCAAATTAAAACTAACTTAACCAATGAAAGAAACTGTTTTAATGCTCTTATTGGCATTTATTTCGTTCTCAATTTTTGCTCAAACAACAAATGACCGACAACAGGTATTAGATGTTCTGGCCCGCCAAAATAAAAACTGGAATGAAGGAAATATTAGTGCCTTCATGGAAGACTATTGGAAGTCTGACTCTTTGATGTTTATTGGCTCAAAAGGAGTTGTTTATGGCTGGAAAGCAACTCTCGACCGATATAACAAAAGCTACCCCGACCGAGCGACGATGGGTACGCTAAAATTTGATATTCAAAAAACCGATTTTCATTCAAAAACTACATGCTGGGTACTGGGAAAATGGCACTTAACTCGCCCTGAAAAAGGTGATATTGGTGGTTATTTTACGCTTGTACTCAAAAAAATCAATGGAAAATGGCTAATTGTATCTGACCATACAAGTTAAAAGTTAAATTCGTTAAATAACAAAAATACCTTGCTCTACTGTTGAGCAAGGTATTTTTGTTTGGTGTTTTTTACTTATTTCTTGTACTTCAACACTCTCGCATCTTTGATGATACCTTTCCAGTTTAAACCAAAACCAAAATCGTATTTATTCCCTTCGGAGTCTTTGTGGCAAGTCATGTCGTAAGGAACATCTTCGGCTTGCTTTTCAACCACGCTCATATTTGCTGGCATTTGCATGGGTAAGAGTGCCGAAGGTTCATTTTTACCAGCAATGGTTTCAATAATGGCTTGGTCTTGCACACCAAAACTCAATAAAATAGTCGAAGCAGATGGTTCAATCTCAGAGAAAACCATTGGGTTGGTTGTATTCACTACCACTACTACTGGCTTATTTTTCATTTTTGCTTTCGTGTTTAACACCAATTGCATATCAGTAATATTTGGTACTTTGGCAGTTTTGCCTTTATACGAACGATTCGTGAAATTTTCTAAAGCATCACCACCTGCAATACTTACTTCACGGGCTTCATCAGCTTTATAATCATTGTACTGCAAACTGATTGGCACATAACCGTTACCACCATTTTTAGTGTCTTCTTTATCATAACCTATCGAAGCCTTCGGATTTTCGATGAAAACCAATGCAAAATCTGCTTCATCGGCATTATCAGTTACATTGAAATGCTTTTTCACGATTTCCAAATTTACAGGATAATCTTCTGATGCTGGTGTTTCTATTCCTAAGAAATTTCGGCTGGCGGCAACAAATCTTTTCGGTACATAAACCGTCTTTTTTGTAGTTATCGGTAATGTTTTTGCTTGGTTTTTAAGCATAACAATTGATTTCAACTGTGCTTCGTAGCCAGCTTTCATAAATTCAGGTTTTCCGACAATGGCTTTAGTTTCTTCAGTATTCAAATACGGATTCTCGAAAACGCCTACTCTAAAAATATTTTTCAATAATCGCACTGCCGAAGCTTCCATTCTTGCACGCATTTTGACTTCGCCGTGTTCTTTGATGCCCATTTCATACGCCTCAAGGAGCGGTTTTATATTATTATTACCACCATATTGGTCAACCCCTGCCATCAATGCTTTGTAGTGAAGTTCAACCAACGAAAGATTTTCTACGCCCCACGCTTTCCCATCTAAAAACGAATCCATGGCTTTGTGCAGAGCCACCACCGACCAGTCAGTACAAACTACGCCATCGTAGCCGTATTTAGTACGAAGCAAGTCAGTAATCATGTATTTATTATAATTATTCGCTACATTTTCGTGGTTTTTCTTATCTTGATTCCACGAGATGGTATAATAAGGCATAATTGCCGAAGCCATTTTGGTTTGTCCTTTGAGTTTAAAAGCACCTTGTGTAAAAGGTATAAGGTGTGCATCGAAATTATTGCCAGGGTAAACTGCAAATTTTCCATTGGCGTAGTGTGCATCGCGTCCTGCCTCTCCAGCACCACCACCTGGCCAGTGTTTAACCATGGCATTTACACTTTTTGCTCCCCAAACACTCGACTGAAAACCATCGCAATAAGCTTGTCCCATTGCAGCCGAAAGCCACGGACTTTCGCCAAATGTACCATTGAAACGCCCCCAACGTGGTTCGGTAGCAATATCTACTTGTGGAGAAAGAGCAGTTGTGATACCCAACGCACGATACTCAGCTGCCGCTATTTTACCAAATTTTTCAGTGAGTGACGGGTCGAAAGTAGCCGCCATACCCAATGAACTTGGCCACATCGAAATTTCTCCACCAGCAGCAGCATCATATTCAGCCCTTGCTTTAGTTCCATGACGTGGGTCTGAACTATTATTTGCTGGAATACCCAAGCCTACACTCTCACAATAAGCCTGCATTTTATTATTCCACTTAGCTGCAATTTCGGGCGTTTGTACGGTTGTAATCAACACGTGACGAAGATTATCTTCCGCTAAAAACTTCTTTTGTTGGTCGGTCAAATCACTTGGGTCAGTCTCGCCAGCTTTGAAGGGTTTTCCACCGTAAGTTCCTGCAAAGTATCCACCTGAACGAGCAGGAACAGACTGGTGCGAAGAATATAACATCAAACCCGCAATTTGCTCAACACTAAGTTTCGATGCTAAATCTTTGGCACGAATATCATCGGCCAAACGCCAGTCTTCGTATTTATCAAGTTTGCCGTTTTTATTAAGGTCTTTAAAAGACAAACCATTGATTGTCAATATTTTCACTCCCGAACTTGGAGCGTAAGCGATGGTTTTACCACCTTTATTTTGGATAACCTTAAAAACAGATTCTTGGGCAGTTGCACTCACAAAACCTGTTAGTAGTAAGGCGGTTAAGGCACTTTTTTTCATAATTTTTATTGGTATTTGATATAAAAAACAATTTGATTCTCATGCAAAAATGCTGATAAACGTAAGTAATCTAACCTACGTTTATCAGCTCTTGAAAGTTTGACATTGGGAAGATAGTGATAAAACTAAACTACCTTATTTCTTAAAATACCTATCCCTTCCACTTCTAATTCCACTACATCGCCAGGCTCGAGTGGGCGATGAACAGTAAAATTATTCTCGATTAAACTACCCCAACCGAGTGTACCCGAACCAAGAATATCGCCTGGCATTAGGTTTACATTATTTTCGGAAGCTCGCTCAATCATCTGCTCAAAATTATAGTACGATGTTTTATAATTTCCTTCGCATACGGTCTGCCCATTGATGCGTGAAGTCATTTTTAGATTCAGTCTATCGCCTGCCACCTTCGGTACGCTGATAGGTTCTTGAAAGACGCTTTCATCAAACGCTACTCGGTATTGCTCCATTTCGTCGGCAGTAACGATACATGGGCCAATGGCATTGGCAAAATCTTTACCTTTATGCGGTCCGAGCGGAATCTCCATTTCTACTTTTTGAATTGCACGGGCTGTCCAATCATTAAAAATAGTGTACCCAAAAATATACGGACGAGCATCGGCAGCTTTAATATCTTTGCCTTTTTTGCCAATTATACAAGCAATTTCAAGCTCAATATCCAACTTGGTTTCTTTGGTTGGGCGTTTAATTTCGTCTTCTGGGCCATAAATAGCTTGGTGGTTGGTGAAATAAAAAATAGGCATATCGTACCAAGCTGGGCCAATTTTATGACCGAATGAGCGAGAAGCATTTTGCATGTGCATCTCAAAACCGATGTAATCACGAAAACTTCGTGGATTGGGTAATGGAGCTAAAAGTTTTACCTCTGCCAAGGTATAATGTGGTTGAACTTCGCCTAAATTTTTGATAATACTGAAATAGGTTTCATGATTATCAATAAAAGTAAGCATATCAGTCGGCAATTTTTCATTGGCTAAACGCATATCTACTACGCTTTCGCCTACTACCCAACCGATGCGACTTTCTTGATTTTTATCTAAAAATGTTATTAATTTCATTGTTATTCTTTGTTAGGAGTTGTATTAAATACCCATTCGGAAATCTTTTACACTGGTTTCGGTAAACTGAAATTCGGAGAAAATAGACTTGTTTCCTTTACCAGCAGGCGATTGCGTACCAATACCAATTTTTAAATTTTCGCCATATTCATTTTTAAAAACCCTTACTAATTGCCAAGTTTTTGCATCGAGCGAATAGTAAAAGCCCAGAACTTTAGTATCAGACGAAATTTTTAAGTAAACAGATTTTTCGGGAATAACATCATGGTTATTATCATCCGAAAACCCTTTCGTTTTTACAGTTACGATTCTTCCAATCATTCGTTCATCTACTTCAAAGGCAAATTTGAGCCATTCAGAATCATTTACATATAAAAGCCATCCCTGCATCATATTTTACAAGATGTGTTGGGTTCACTTTAATAGAAAAAGTAAACGGTTTGGCATTATCAACGGGCATTAACATCAACGGTGCATTTGCCTTATTATAAGGTGGTTGCCCAGGTTCGATAAAGAAATCGGTTTCTGGACTCGAAACCATTTCGAGGCTATCGCTAAACACTTTGCTATTTTCTTTAGCTTGATTAAGACTTTGCGTAAAATCCCAAACAATCTTTTCAGATTGATGATTTGCTTTTTTATTCTGGCTACATGCCCATAAAAAGATAAAAATTAAGCTTAAATATCTCATATTTAGCAATTTATATTTCCTCCGTTAAAGCCATGCCTGTTTTTCCCATGAGCATTCCCATATTTGCTCCTTCGGGTAATGGCTGGTCGGTATATTCGAGTAATTCCCAAGCACCGAGCGTTTCAGAAACATCTACCACCATCTTACAACGGTCAAAGCGGCGTTTCATATATCTCTCAAAAACTTCTTCTACCGAACCGTCTTTTTGTAATTCTTCAATCAAAACTACGGCATCTTCAATAGCCAAAGCTGCTCCCGAACCCAACTGTGGAATGGTCGTGTGGGCGGCATCTCCCAACACAACTACACGGTTTTTATACCATGGTGCTGGCATTTTGAGAGTTTCGAGGATACGATAATTGACTAATTTAGCATCGGTAATCTGCGGAATGAGTTCCTGCACCATCGGAATCGGATAGGCCGACATATATGCTTTTAATCTATCAACCAATTGGTCTTCTGGAATCATTGGGTTATCGCCCTCAGCCGAGTTTACGAATATATAACACAAATCAGCAGTCATTGGAATTACTCCGAGTTTGTGCTTTTTATTGAAGAAAATATAGCCCGTATCTAAGTCGGCTGGACGCTTGAACGCATATCGCCAAACTGATAAACCTACATAACTTGTTTTAAATTCGCCAAAAATGAGTTTACGAACTTTTGAGTTTACGCCATCAGCGGCAATGACAATATCGTAGCTACCAGAAGTTCCATCCGAAAAGGTTACATTGGCTACATCTGGCTGATTATCAATACTTTCTACGGTTATACCCATTCGATACTTCAAGCCTACTTTTTGTGCTTCTTCAAACAAAACATCGTGTAGGATTTTGCGGGAAATACCATTATGGCTTGGAAAACGACCAATAGGAGGAGTACCCGCTTCGCCAATTTGAACACCATGAGGCAAGCAAAGTTTCACTTTCCCATAAGGCGAACCTCGACGCATAGCTTCATCGGCTACTCCGATGGCATCTAATGCTCTTAGTGCATTGGCTTGCTGAATGATACCAACGCCATACACATTAAATCCTTTATGAATTTCAACGACATCTACTTCAAAACCAGCTTTTTTAAGGCCAATCGCAACGGATTGCCCTCCAATGCCAGCTCCGACTACTAATATTTTTTTTGCCATAGTATTTTAGATTTAGGGTTTTGCGATTGAGTCGAACGGTTCGCCGCTGCGATTACGATTATTAATTCAGAACTACGAACAAACATTCGTAAATCGTCATTCATTCGTCAATCAAATATAGTGTTGTACTAATGGGGGTTCTAAGAAAAACGGGCCGATTAAAGCACGCCATTCTTTGAAAAGGTCAGACTCTCGGAAACCAACGGTATGGTCTTCGAGGGTATCCCACTCAATCAATAAAATATAGCGATTCGCTTGTTCGATGCATTTTTTCACGGTTATTTTTTGAAAGCCCTTCGATTGTGAAATTACACCTTTAGCCGTTTCTAAGGCTGTCTCAAAATCTTGATTTGTACCTTCTTTAATGTCAATTCTTGCGAGTTCTAATATCATTTTGGTTACTGGTTTATTTGGGAATTGGTTTAATGGTTATTAGTTTCTTGGTAGATTAGTTAATTTTCTAATATACGAATCAACCAGTAACCAATCTCTAATCAACTAATAACTAATCTTCCAAAATAGCTACTGCTCTTGTCCAACCAGCACTTGCTTTTTCGATTTTTGCAGGAAAACAAGCCACTTTGAAACCAAAAGGTGGTAATTGGTCAAGATTAGCCAATTTTTCGATTTGGCAATATTCTTTTTCGATACCTACATAATGGGCTTGCCAGATAATGCCTGGGCGTGGATTTTCTCTAAAATCTGCAGCTTGAATATGCAGTGGAATATCCCAACCCCAGCCATCTGTTCCCATTACTTTAATTCCTTGGTCAATGAGCCAGTGCGTAGCTTTTGCTGACGCCCCAACGTGAATTTTTACAAAATCATCATCGTGAATGCGTTTGTCAGCATCGCAACGAATCAAAACAATGTCAAGTGGTTTTAATTGATATCCAATAGCATCCAGTTTTTCTTGTAAATCTTCTGGCTCAAACATATAGCCATCTGGTCTATCGGTAAAATCAAGCACTACTCCATCTTGAAAGAACCATTCTAAGGGCATTTCATCAATCGTACGAGCGGGCTTACCTTCAGAAGTGGGAAAGTAATGATAGGGTGCATCAACGTGTGTTCCACAATGACTCGTTACGGTTAAGAATTCGCCCGCAGGGCCATTGCCATCAATAAATACATCGGTCAAGCCTTCAAATAATTTCCCACCCATTTTTTTTGCACCTTCTTTATGGTCTTCGTAGACGATTTTGGTCGGAAGTGGCTCTTTTATTTTTTCAGAAATAGTTACTGAAAGGTCTATTATTTTCATTTATGTATGATTTTAATATCATTATAGTAGAGACGTTGCATGCAATGTCTCTACGGGAATACAATTATTTTAATAATCTTCCACCATCAACTGTGATGATATTTCCAGTTGAGAATGTCATTGTTGTTGCAAGTGAATAAACCACATTAGCCACATCCACACCCGTTGCAAAACGTCCCAATGGTGTATTATCCATTTGGTTTTGAAGAAATTTTGGGTCGAAATTTTTGGTATATTCTCCCTCTACAAAACCTGGTGATACTGATACAACCCTAATTTTTGGAGCCAAAGCCCTTGCCAAAGAGCGTGTCATAGAATCAATGGCTGATTTTGAGGCACAGTACGCAACATTACTTCCGATACCATAAATGCCTGCGATAGATGAAATATTGACTACCAAAGAGGATTCTTTGCTTTCATCTGATGCCCTTTCTAATAAATCTTTGGTAGCTCTTACCATCGCAAACGAACCTCTGAAATTGGTTTGCATAATTTTATCAATCCATTCATCGGTTAAACCATCTAAATCATCATGCGGAACAGGTGTCGTAATTCCTGCATTATTCACCAAAACATCTACTTTTCCGTATTTTTCTGCTACAAATGCTTTCAAATCATTTACCTTTTGTGCGTCGGTCGTTGGAGCGTGGAAAATACTGTGATTAGTAGATTGGTTATTGGTTACTGGTAATTGGTTCAGTTCTCCCAATAACTTTTCTGCTTTTGTCGAATTTGAATGATAGGTTGCAATGACCGAAAAACCATTTTCGGCAAATTTCTTGCAGATTGCAGAGCCTATTTCTCCTGCACCGCCTGTTACGAGAACATTCTTCGATGTTGAATGTTGAATGTTGAGTGTTGAATTATTTTTCATAAATTATTAAGCATTAAACATTCATCATCAATCATTATTTACTATATTTTCTTACTCTCAAATCTGCTTGTTCTTTATGGCCTGCGAAGTTTTCGATTTCGCAAAGCCTTGAGCAATATTCACCGATTAACTTACTGGCATCTTCGGTTTTAATTTCTTGATATGTACATGTTTTTAAGAATTTACCTACCCAAAGTCCACCTGTGTAGCGAGCCGCTTCACGAGTAGGAAGTGTGTGGTTTGTGCCAATCACCTTATCACCGTAAGCTACATTAGTTTTATCGCCCAAGAATAATCCACCGAAATTGGTCATTTTTTCTAAGAAAAGACGTGGATTTTCGGTCATTACCTGTACGTGTTCACTGGCAATGCGGTCTGCTTCTGAAATTAATTCGTCAACAGTATCGCACAAAATTACTTGTCCGTAATCTCTCCACGCTACGCTGGCAACATCAGCCGTTGGTAAAACAGCGAGTTGCCTTTGAATTTCGGCTTCGATGCCTTCGGCAATAATTTTACTGGTTGTCAATAAAATTGCTGGTGAAGTTGGCCCGTGTTCGGCTTGACCGAGTAAATCCGTTGCACAAGTTTCTACATCAGTTGTGTCGTCAGCTATCACCAGCGTTTCGGTTGGCCCTGCAAAAAGGTCGATACCTACTTTACCAAAAAGTTGGCGTTTAGCTTCGGCCACGTAGGCATTTCCAGGCCCTACGAGCATATCAACAGACTTAACGGTTTCTGTACCAATTGCCATCATAGCGATTGCCTGAACACCACCTAAAAGATAGATTTCATCAGCACCAGCCATGTACATTGCTGCTACTGTGGCAGCAGGAATTTGCCCATTAATAGGTGGCGTACAAGCAATTACACGCTTCACGCCTGCTACTTTTGCAGTGAGTACGCTCATGTGAGCCGATGCCACCATCGGATAGCGGCCACCTGGCACATAACAACCTACCGAATTTACTGGAATATTTTTATGCCCTAAGAAAACCCCTGGGAGGGTTTCAACTTCAACATCTTTGATAGATTCACGCTGAATTTGAGCAAAATTTCTGATTTGCGTTTGAGCAAACGTGATATCATCAATTACTTGTTGAGGTAATCCTGCAATGATTTCTTTGATTTCTAACTCAGAAAGCCGAAAACTGGCAGGCGACCATTTATCTAAATTTGCTGAAAACTCACGCACAGCGGCATCCCCTTCTTGTGTGACTTTTTCGAGCATATTTTCTACCAATGCTCTTACTTTCAAATCTGCCTCTTTACTCTCGGCGTAAGTAATTCCTTTTTTGAGTTGTTGTATCATAAAGCCCCTAAGATTTCGTATCCCGCCCCCGATGGGGGAATTTTTATAGTTGAATTAATTTTAACAACCGTACCAAAGCTCCCCTTTAGGAGCGGGGGTTATTCTTTTATCTTCTTCTCAATCCCATCGTACATATTAAACGGCTTCGTGAAGTCATCTACTGAGCAGTGAGCTGAGCCACTTTCTTCCTTCGGCACAACTTCCATGACATGCTCACAGGTAAGTGCATCATTGGTTTTATAAGCATTTTCTACAAAATTTTGGCGGTCGTCCTCACCATGTAGAATGTAGGTAGGGCATTGAATTTTCTCTGCCACGCCTTCGAGCGTAAAGTTTTTCAAACGCTCACGGGCCTCCGTCATATTATCTGCTCCTACAATATGTTGCACAATTTCAGCCAATGGATGATTATCTGGGCGGTTTTTCCAAATATCATAGTAAGACCAAACAGCTCCGAAAATCATACAAACCTTAAAACGTGGCTCAAATGCCGCACAACGAGCAGCCATGTATCCACCCATCGACACCGCTCCGATGCCTACACGAGAGGTATCAACGTGTTCGCCAAGATTTTTGATGATATAATCTAAAACTGCCGAACCCGCCACATTATAATCGTAACGTGTATGAATATGATTTAGCCTTAAAGCAGCTCCTTGCCCTGGCCCATCGACTGCCATCATAGCAATGCCTCGTTCGTTGAGGTGTTGAGCAATCCCGAAATATAGTTCTTCGGCCAAACTATCTAAGCCCCCAAACATGACCATTACGGGTGGATTTTTAATTCCAGACGGTTTGAAAAGATAGGCAGGAAGTGTTGAGCCTTCAAATGGGATATCCATTGTAACTGGTCGCTCATCGAATAAATCAATGGCTTTAATGAACGCATCACGGCATTTGAGGTAATACGGAATCTTACGCTCATCATGCAAAGTCATAAAAAACTCAGCCGTACGGAGGTAATTAAAGGCTCTTAGGTATGTTCGACGAGCTGAAACTCGCTGACCTGCTGCTGCGTAGGCTTCGGCTTTGTCATAAACCTTATCGCCCATTTTTACCCATGCACGATTGAAACTCTCACGGTCAGTGGGGTCGATTTCACCTGCAACTTCTAATATTTCAGCAAATTCACCACCGCCATAATGGGCCTGGGTCAATGCTCTATTTACTTGGTATGAGGGCATGTATTGCCCAGGAAAATAATGCCACATTTCTTGAATGGTTAATGTTAAATTATAAATGATTAATGAATTGATTTAACGCCCATGTGATTATAAATACAGTTTTCAATTCATCATTAAGCATTAATCATCTATCATTAACTAAACATCTGCTGGTTTTACGGTTCCATCTTCTGAAAGGCCCATTTTTTTCCCTTTGCCCATTTCAGCAAATGGGTTGGCACTTCCCCAAGCATCATTCGGATTATCTTTTAGGTAATGAACGTCGAGGTGGTCTGGTGCAAATACCAATCTTGCACAAGCATAGTACTCAAACAAGATTCCGCTACCTGGGTCGATGATATAAATAAAGAAACCTTCATCGGCTTTGTGGCGAGTTGGGGCCCCCATTACACTCTTATAGCCTTTTTCTATAAAGTAATCTAAAGCAATTAATACTTCTTCACGACTATCTACATTCCAACAAATATGATTTAATACCCCTTCATTTTCGCCAATATTTGGGTCGGTAAAGACTGCAATATCGTGCGAAAGGTTTCCGATTGTATGCAATCCACCAATTGGCGGGATATCATCTGAGATTCTGATTTCATCAGGATTTTTAAGCCCCATATTTTTCCAGAATTCTTTCTCTAAGGCATATTTACCTTTTGCCACCATATAAGTTACGTGGTCGAAACGACGAGGATTAGCACCTAATTTACGATTGCTGGCGTAGCGGTCAGCATAAATACTGCCTCTTTCGCCCGTTTCACGTAACCAAACTACCTCCCAAAAAACTTCGTGTGTATGTCCGTCAGGTGATTGAAAACGGTAGGCTTTCCCGTGGCCCAAATCGCCTTCTACCCAGCCACGACCTGCACCGATGCTTTCTAAGTATGCTACACATTCTTCGAGTGCTTCGGGGCTATCGGCACGCCAGCCGATGTGTCCAAGTCCTGACTTTTCGCTTTGTGTAAGTTTTAATGTATGATGAAAATAATCTCCCCAAGCTCGGAGGTAAACTGACGAATCTTCACGTCCTGTTTCGTCCATACCAACTACATCTCTGAAAAATTCAACCGATTTATTGAGGTCGGTAGTTAGCACCTCAATGTGAGCCATTTGAGAAAGATAATGAGGGTTCTTTGCCATATTTAAAATTGTTATTATCTAAGAATTAATGTTACAAAATTAATTTAGACAATATCGTTTTATTTAGCATTTTACGGCGAATACTATGCAAAATCAGAGAATAATCTACTACATTATGGTAGAATCAATTTTTGGGTAATGAAAAATATAACAAATGAATAATTTGGAAGGACGCTAAATTTTTATCATAAATTAACTACCGACAAGTTATTTAATCAAGAATATAAAAACTAATATAGAATTTAGGTAGTAATAGCATTTTTATCAAATAGCCATAAAAAAGCCTCAAGAAAGTCGAACATTTACCTTTATGTTCAACCTTTTTGAGGCTTTCTTTAACTTTGGTGTTTTGGAACCTATGCCAAATTTTCAATCATTCGGCTCTATACTTTCCAACCCTCGCGGTAAGTTCTACCAACAAACTGGTTGGCTTCTTCTAAGTTTGTGATTCGCATATTTTCACCGTCCCAAAGAAGTTTTTTACGAGCATAAAACTCCATTTGTCCTTTACTGTTTTCTTTACGCAACATATAGCTTCTGATTGCCAAATTACCCATCAAAACGGTTTCGGTCATTGGGCCAGCGTAATCAAACGATGACGTTAATCCTAAATGCTCTTTACTCTTGAAACCAGCCTTACAGGCATCTACCCATCGACGTTGGTGACCGTATTCTGGCTCTATATCTTTAGGTAAATCAGGACCCACCTCTTTTGTACCATCATTCAAGAACAATTTTGGCATCATTGGCGAGCTGTCATTAATATTGGTCGAAATAATACCTTTTTCGCCGATGATAAGCACTCCATTGCTACTGTTTGTTCCGCCGATGTCTTCGTTGGCAGGAATAATATCAGGATGAGAAGGGCGGATACCTCCATCGCTCCAAGTCATTTCAATGCGTGATTTACTCTTCGGAGTTGCATCGAAGTGAAGCGTAATGAATGAAGAAGCTGGGCAACCCTCAGGATTATAATCAGGCGACCACATTTTTGAATAAACCGAAGCTACACTACATTCGGCGTCGGTAGGGTATTTTAAGCCCAACGTACGGAATGGAATATCAATTAAGTGGCAACCCACATCACCCAAAGCTCCTGTACCGTAATCCCACCAACCTCTCCAGTTAAATGGGTGCATATTCGGAATATATGGCTTATATTCGCTTGGGCCTAACCACAAATTCCAGTCTAAATCTTTTGGTTTTAGGCTATCATCGGGCTTTGGCATCGGGTTTCCCGGTTGCCAAACAGGACGGTTTGTCCATATTTGCACTTTTGAAATTTTACCAAGCTTGCCAGAATCAACCCAAGCTTTTACTGTATTCAAAAGTGGGTTAGATGCTCCTTGATTACCCATTTGACTCACAATTTTATATTTACGAGCCATTTCGGTAAGCAATCTCGCCTCACGAATATTATGAGTCATTGGTTTCTGCACATATACGTGTTTGCCTCGCTCCATTGCAAAAGCTGCCGCAGGGCCGTGTACGTGGTCTGGGGTAGAAATCGTTACGGCGTCAATGTCTTTTTCTTTGTCCAACATTTCACGGTAATCGGCATAACGCTTGGCATTTGGGAATAAGGCAACCGTTTCTTTGGCTGAACCCGAAAAGTCAACATCGCAAAGAGCAACAATTCGCTCACGACCGTTGACAGAAGCATTTTTAATATCGCTTCTACCTTTTCCACCCGCACCAATGGCGGCGATGTTCAGTTGGTCACTTGGCGAAATAAAACCTACGCCACCAAGTACATTTCTCGGAACAATAAAAAAAGAAGACGCCATCGCCCCTTTTTTTATAAAATCTCTCCGAGATTCATTCGTTTTTTTCTTCATTGTTTAAATTTTATAGGATTGAATAGTTGAGCTAAAAAAAGGCATTTCTTTGATTTTTTACCTGATTATTACTCAGCTCATTTTACTTTGCTAAACTAATAAAAAGTTATGGTCTGATATCTGTAATTATGAAATAAATTTAAGGTTACTATGGAGGAATAATAATATTTTAAAAATTGGAAGCCCTATTTACAATCGCTCCAATACCTACACGCCCACCCAATCCATGTACTCCAGTTTGGGCCTGTACTATGCCCACCTGCGTGTTGGCGGAATGCAATCTCGCCATCAGTCAAGGCCATTCCAAGTTTAGGAAATTCCATTGTTCCTAAACCTTTTTTTCCATGTAAAATATATACAGCATTGGCGTTAGCTGCTCCCAAAAACATTCCTTTGGCATCTACCCATTGACCTTCTACTTGTGGCGAACCCGAACTTATAAAAACTGGTCGTGGTGCACACAAAGCTACTAATTCGTGTGCATCAACAGGAAGGTCGTTGGGTGTTAGTTTACTGGTATATTTAATAAAATTGCCCGCAAACCAATGGTATTCGCCCGAAGATGCCAAGTTTTCGACTTGTTCGCCAAAAACTCGACGAAGAATTTTTGCCCCACCAGCACCCGAAGAACCAATAAACCCTAACGAAAAACGAGGCTCAAAAGCCATTGCCACTAAAGCAGCTTTTCCGTAGCGTGAAAGGCCTTCGATTGCCAAACGTTTGGCATCAACATTTTTATCCGTTTCAAAATAATCAATGGCACGGCTGGCTCCCCAAGCCCATGCACGCAAAGTTCCCCATTCATTGGGTTTTCTACGCCCCCCTTTGTTTACTAAACCGATGATACCCTTCGTAAGGCCAGCACCATTATCGGCTTGAATACTACTTGGCTCAATAATGGCATATCCCCAGCCTCGTGAAATAAGTTGCTCTTGCCACGTAGGCTCACCTGCTGAACCTAAACCAATCGGTTTGATTGGCCCAGCGTTAAATGGCGAGCGTATAAAACCAAATTCCATTACTACTGGCACGGCCTTGGGGGCTTTAGCGGGGGTTGCTAACAATAAATTTATCTCTACTTTTATAGCTGGATTGGCGGAATTATCAACGACTCCTTTCAATAACTTTTGAGTAATGGCTTGATTACCCACCAAGGTATCTTTTACAGAAATCACCTGCCAATTTACGCTTGGTAGATTTTGTGGTAATCGACCATAGATTTCGTTTTCAAAATCTGCTATTAGTTCGGGGCGGCGTTTATCGGTCCAATCTTTTACATTCTTTACTTTTTGGCCATTTTTCAAAATCAATGGGTCAGGTAAAGTGTATTTATTTACTTTTTCTTCCGAGCTATTGGCCGCATTGGCATCATTCGGATTGCCCGATGGGCCTCTACGAATGAGAGAACGGTCTATGCCCAACTGTTCGACCATGTTGTTATAGTCTTCGCTGGTAAGTTTATTGATACTATCTCGTTGGGCAGGAGTAAGACCAAATTGTGCAAAGCTCGAAAGGCTAATACTGCTTAGAAAAAGAATACGTTTAAGTAATTTCATGGTTTAAGGTTGAATTTTAGTCTTGATGGCCTTGATATGCTCGGCCACATTGAGCATGGTATCTATATAAATTTCTTTTTCGTTTTCTTTGAGATAATGTAACAGTTTGCTGTGTTCTTCTTTCGCTACATTCAAGCCGTGTTCTCCGCCAACCCCATGAAACAAGAAAACGAGTAATTTACCAGAGCTTTGAGCTTGCTTAACGAGTGCTATCATCTGCTCGGCCGTAGTGCCTTCCATGCTATAGCAATCAACATCGAGTAAGTTTTGCTCTTCTAATTTGTGCATTTCAGACCTTACGGCTCTTGCTGCCACAAAATCATTGGCAAGGCTTTGGATAAATTCACCCTCTATTACTTTTTTGTGTCCGCAAGTAAAGGCAAACGTGCGTTTATCTTTACCATCAATTGATTTTAAGTAGGCATTACACATCCTGACCTCATCTTGCATTCGTTTCAAACTATATTTACTTAAATCGTATTCGGGTTTTACCCAACTCATGCCTGGCAGTGTCGCATCGCATGGGTGATAGAGCGTATGGTTGCCAAGTTCGTGGCCATTGGCAGCGGCTTTTCGCCAGTGATTGATACGCTTTGAACCCGCATCTGATGAGGCCGTTAGATAGAACGTTCCTTTTAAGCTCAACGAATCTAATGCAGGAACGACATTATCGAGATGAACATTAAGGGCATCATCATAAGTCAGTACAACGGCACATTTTTTCCCTTTCCATGCTTTCGTTTCATCAAGGTTTTCGGCATCGGTTCTAAACGGCGATGCAGGAAGATTTACCGAATTATAGAAGTTTACGTCTTCGGGGTTATCTTGCCACGCATATCGCACATATTTTGGGGCTTTGAGGCTTTCATTCCATAATTCAATTTTATCTTTTCCAACGATACGGGTTTTGGCCCAAACGAATTTTTTATCGTAATCGGCAATGGCAAACCAGCGTAATTCTTCACCATCTTTTGCGGTAATTCCGTCAGCTACATTATCAAAACTCAGTATAATTTTATCGTTTTCGATGCTCTGAGATTTGAGTGTTGGACCCGCATAAACGACTGATTTTTCGTTGTAAGCCAAATTTCTGGCCGAAAGAGCCAAACGTTTACCAATATCTTTTTTATTAAGTGGGTGAATATCATTCCACTCACCTAAATCTATCGTAACCGTTACGGCAGTATTGGGTAATTTTAGTGCTTGATTTTGCCCTTCTCGAAGGCGAGCAATATTGCTTTCGGTGGGTGTATAGTTTACCTCTTGGAAATTTGCTAATTGCACCACAAAAAATGGGAGATTGGCATCATGCCAGAGGCTTCGCCAGTCGTTAATCAGGGCGGGCATATACGCATCATACGCTTCTGGACTACCGACATTACTTTCACCTTGATACCATATAAAACCCTTTATTTTCATTGGCAAAACTGGGGCAATCATGGCATTGAATAAAGCCGTTGGCTGATTTTGAAACACAATTCCACCATTGCCCGAACTGCTTGCATTGCTTGGTTGATACGCCTCTCCTACTTTATATTGCCACGTGCCTTTTAGGTCTATTTGTTCGCCGTTGTTTGTCATGAAGTAAGGCTTATCGGGTACGAATCCGCCCTTGCCAGCCGTATTTGTTACTCGGATAACAAAGGTATTTTTGCCTGCTTTTAGCAAATCAGCAGGAATTTCGTATCGACGTGGAGGATATTGGTAGGTAATATTTCCGATTTTTTTGCCGTTTACATACATTTCGTCGGCATCAACGATTCGCCCCATGTAAAGTTTGGTGGCTTTTCCAAGCCAACTTTGCGGCACTTCAAATTCTCGTCTGTACCAAACCACGCCATTCAAATCTTTGAGCCCTTGGTCTTCCCAAAAACCAGGAATATTTATATTTCTCCAACCTTTGGGCTGATAATCAACACTTTCCCAATGTTCTATCATTCCTAAATCTCGAAGAATAGGCTTATTTGATGAAACAGCAGGACGGCGATTGAGCGAGTTAATGTATTCGGTATCTTTATTTTTGGTAATGATTTTCTGAATATCGGCAAAGTTTTTATAACCGCCTTCGCTTATCCATGCTTCAATCGGAGTACCGCCAACCGAGCTATTGATGATACCAATGGGCACTTTGTATTTTTCATAAATTTCACGGGCAAAAAAGTAAGAAACCGCTCCAAACGTAAGGATATCTTTCGGGTTTGCCGTTTTCCACTCGCCTTGCGGAAAATCATCTTTGGGTGCATTCAAATCGGTGAGCGTTTGCACGAAGAAATTACGAATATCAGGATAATTGGCCGAAGCAATATCTTCGGGGTATTTTTCTTTCACTCGTTCCATCGGAATGACCATATTGCTCTGCCCACTACAAAGCCATACATCACCAAATGCTATGTTTTTGATTGTAATTTCGTTTTTACCTTTCAATAGCATCTCAAAGCCACTTCCTGCGGGTTGTGCAGGAAGCTGGATTTCCCATTTACCATCGTCACTGGTAGTAGTTTTATAGTCTTTTTTATTGAAAGTGAACGATATTTTCTCTTTCGGCGAAGCCCAGCCCCAAACCTTAATGGGTTGGTCTCGCTGCAAGACAATGTTATCAGAAATGAGTTTCGGTAAGCGAATTTGGGCATTAAGCTGAGCAATACCGCAAAAGAAAAGTAATAGAGCTACTTTAATAACTTTCATAAAAGATTTCAAGATGGGGTTGTTGAGTATGCTATTTTAAACGCAACGTTTCAAAAGCGTTTGTAAGATTAGTTTTGTTGAATGCTCGGAATTTTACATCAGCAAAATTCTACATTCAAGATTCCAAATTTATATAAATAAAGTCACTTTTTTTATTAATTTTTGGGGTAGTTCTCACTATTCATTAATATCTATCGACTAAATAAAACTTTCATTCTACCAAACAACAAAGGCCACCTTGGTAGATGGCCTTTGGAGAGAGTTATTAATGTTTTTCTTTTTACTTCACCTCAAATATATAACTTCCAGAAGTTAAGGTAATTTTTACTTTATCGCCTTCGGTTTTATCAATTTTTACGCTTTTACCCGACTCTGTGATTTGCTTGTTAGCAAGCAAATACAAGGTAGCTGAAGTATTGGCAGGCACCGTAAATTTATAAGTTATTTTTCCTCCTTCATTCTTCCATTCGCTGCTGATTCTGCCATACATCGAATCATAATATCCTTTAGCAAATGTAATTT
>JACCDQ010071939.1_pt1 | contig 23823 bp, 17 predicted proteins | sample 7446031 | NCBI WGS metagenome assembly JACCDQ01 (sample SAMN15323442, study PRJNA562643) | freshwater metagenome | isolation source: river surface water | place: USA:Blue River Watershed | collected 2017-08-17 | reverse complement strand
CAATTAATAAAATTTCTTTTTTTAGCCGTACCCATTCCGCTAAATTTGTCGGACAATTTACTAAACGACACATTATTATGTCAGCTCCAATGAATGGCGGATCTCCTAGATATAATCCGCTAGAAAGTATGAATCGTCGCTTCGATGCGGCAGTGAATGTTTTGGGTTTGGATCAACAATTCGCAAATGTTTTGAGGGTTCCCGACAAGGTGGTTATCGCGAATATACCGGTTACCATGGACGATGGAACCATCAAAGTTTTTGAGGGATTTCGTGTAGTGCATTCAGATCATTTAGGTCCATCTAAAGGCGGTATTCGTTACAGTATGGATGTAAACCTAGATGAGGTGAAGGCATTAGCTGCATGGATGACTTGGAAATGTGCGATTGTAAGTATTCCTTACGGTGGAGCAAAAGGAGGTATCAAGTGCGATCCTCGTTCCATGAGCAAAGGTGAACTAGAGCGCTTGACTCGTGGTTACACCGTTAAAATGAAAGATGTTTTCGGTCCAGACTCTGATATTCCAGCTCCTGATATGGGAACTGGTCAACAAGAAATGGCTTGGATCGTGGATGAATATAGCAAGATCAAAGGACAAAATGCCTGGGCGGTTGTAACGGGTAAACCTATTGTTCTCGGGGGAAGTTTGGGTCGTGTGGAAGCTACTGGACGTGGTGTGATGGTATCAACCCGTTCTGCTTTGGCTAAAATGGGAATCAAGCCAACCGATGCAACATGTGTTGTTCAAGGTTTTGGTAACGTGGGAAGTATTTCTGCTAAATTGATTGCTCAAATGGGTGTGAAAATTATCGGTATCAGCGATGTTACTGGTGGTTACTATAATCCTGAAGGAATCGACGTTGAAGCAGCATTGAACTATGTTGCAACCAATGGTACTAGAACCCTTGAAGGTTTCCCCAATGCTAAAAAAGTATCTAATGGTGAGTTGCTCGAATTAGAGTGTACCGTTTTGGTCCCTGCTGCTATGGAAGATCAAATTACTCCAGAAAACGCGCATAATATCAAAGCTAAGTTAATCGTTGAAGGAGCTAATGGTCCTACAACGGCTGAAGCAGATGCTATTCTAGATCAAAAAGGAATCATGGTCGTTCCCGATATCTTGGCGAATGCAGGTGGTGTTACCGTTTCTTATTTTGAGTGGGTTCAAAATCGTTTGGGTTACTATTGGACAGAAGAACGCGTAAACCGCAGAGCAGATCGTGCGATGAAAATGGCTTTTGATAATGTTTTCGCAGCTGCTGAAAAACATAAAATCAATATGCGTTTAGCTGCTTACGTGGTTGCTTTGGAAAAAGTAGCTGGAACTCTGAAAATCAGAGGTTCTTTCTAATCTTTAAACGAATACATGAGAATACATAAAGAAGGTTATAAAATTATTTTGTTAACCATAATAGGACTGGGTGTTTTAAACACCCCGTTCTCGTTATGGGCAGATGGTACTTGGTATCAACAAACGGTATTGATATTGTCGCTGTTGTTTTTTATAACAGTGTTGCAATTTTTCCGCCACCCCAATAGAACAACTCCTCAAGGAGAAGGTTTGGTCATTGCACCTGCCGATGGGAAAGTAGTGGTAATTGAAGAAGTAGATGAACCGGAATTTATCAAAGGCAAATGCCGACAAATTTCGATTTTCATGTCGCCATTCAATGTGCACGTGAATCGCTATCCCGTAACCGGCGATGTGGTATATGAAAAATATCACCCAGGGAAGTACTTGGTAGCATGGCATCCCAAAAGCTCCACTGAAAACGAACGTACCACCGTGGCTGTTAAAACGCCTCATGGGGATGTTGTTTTTCGTCAAATTGCTGGAGCTTTAGCTAAGCGAATCGTGAACTATGCAAAAGTGGGACACAAAGCGAAGCAGGGTGCTGAGTACGGGTTCATCAAATTCGGTTCACGAATCGATATTTATTTGCCGTTGGATGCGAAAATCAATGTTCAATTGAATCAAAAAACGACCGGCGGTGAAACCATCATCGCGCAGTGGAGTTAAGCAAAAGATGAATATTAGCTTTCGTCACAAATACGTCAACGTTTGTCGGATTTGAAGCGAGATACAACGCAAAGTTTTGTAATTTACTTTTAATTCAAGTATATTCGCAATACATCATTAATTCCAAACGAGATGAAAAAAATGTTAGTAATGGTTGCTTTAACTTTAGGTTTTGCAACCGCAGCAATGGCACAAACTGCAACTAAAGAAGTTGCTCAAGAGCCAGTAAAGAAAGAATGTTCAAAAGCAGACGGTACTAAGTCTTGCTGCAAATCTAAGACAGCTACTGCTGATGCGTCAAGCGCAAAAGCATCTTGCGATAAATCAGCTCACGCTTCTACAACAGGTGAAGTAAAAGCATGCTGCAAGAAAGATGGAGCTGCTGGTGAAAAAGCTGCTTGCACTAAAACAGCTGAAGCTGGTGAAGCAAAAGCTTGCTGCAAAAAAGACGGCGACAAGAAAGAGTGTTCAAAGTCTAAAACCGACGCTACCAAGTAATCGGTTTAAAAACGTAATACTTGAGCTGCAATTGCTCCCTATTAGAGCAGTTGCAACCTAAATTAAAAGTATATACACGCAAAAGCCACCTTCGGGTGGCTTTTGTTATTTATAAATTTGAAAAGGGTAGTGAATTAAGCTAAATTTGTAACTCCATGAAAAAGGGCAATCCAAACAATTCAATTCCCACCTCTAATCCCCCCGTAACGAACAGTGAAAGCGTGGATTTAGGATTTAGAAAAATTGTAAAACGATTGTTTATTATTGTTGCAATTACGATGGTTACCGTGGGTGCGTATTTGTATTTTAATTTTACATCACCATCCAATTTACCGGTAATTGTGCCTGCCGATGCCACCTTTTTTGTGCAATTTCAAACGCGTAAAATTCGGGATGAAGTAAAATCACCGCCTCAAGCAGAACTAGATTCTTTAGTCAGAACAGTAGCATCTTTGCCCGCCTTAAATTGGGTGGCCAATCCTGCAGATGTAGGGATCGCACTTTTTTCGGATGTAGTGTATTTTCAGCATCCCAAATATCAAGCATTGGCCGTTTCATTAAATTCAGAACCGCGATTTATGGCATTTTTGGATTCATTGAAAACAAAAGGATTTGTCAGCGGACTAGTGCAAAAAGAAAAATATGCCTACACGGAAATAATGGCAGCAGGTTGGGACAATGTGTTCATTGCATTCAAACACAAAGCGGCGGTAATCATTCAGTGGAAAAGTCAAACGGCTTTACAGGCAAAGTCCATAAAAGAGTTGTTTGCAGGAGAAAATCATCCCCCGAAAAACATGAAAAGTGATTCAAAATCCACAAAAGCTACAAACGCATCCTTAAAAACAGATCAATTAGAAGTAGTGTTGGCTAAAATTTTTACGGGTGATGGTAATGGCTTTGTCAAAAATACTGAAATTCAGAAATTGTACGACGAACAAGCATTGGTATTAATGACCAATGGAAAGTCCAATTCTGACGGTTGGAAAATGACCGGAAAAGACCAAATGGAATCACTCAAATCGGCATTGAAATTTGCCACTTCGAAACTTAAATATATCAACCAAAATGGTTTGTAATTCTATTGATATCGAATATGATTGAAATGAATTCAAACTTGCTCAAATCAAACTTCTTCTAAGTCTTTAATTCCCAACGCATTTATAGAATTTAAACATGAAATTTCAAGAATTACTCGAACAGCGTATCGCCATTTTAGATGGTGCAATGGGCACCATGATACAGCGCCATAAACTTACAGAAGAACAATATCGCGGTGAACGATTTGCTGATTATACCCATTCTTTGAAGGGGAATAATGACCTTTTAGTAATGACTCAACCTCAAATTATTGAGGATATTCACTATGCATTTTTAGACGCCGGTGCCGATGTTATTGAAACCAATACGTTTAATGCCAATGCCATATCTATGTTGGATTATCACATGGAAAATTTGGTTAAGGAATTGAATTACAACGCAGTAAAAGTAGCAAAAGCGGCACGTGAACGCTTCCGAAAAATAAATGATCGCCCTGTGTTTATCGCTGGTGCCATTGGTCCTACGAATAAAACGGCTAGTTTGAGTCCCGATGTAAACAATCCCGGTTTCAGAGGAGTGTCGTTCGACGAGTTGGTAGCTGCATATCGCGAGCAAACTGAAGCGTTGATGGATGCCGGAGTCGATTTGATTTTAGTGGAAACGGTTTTCGATACATTGAACTGTAAAGCGGCTTTATTTGCAATCAATACACTAAAAGAAGAGCGCAATTCACAAATTCCTTTGATGGTGAGCGGAACTATTACCGATAATTCTGGACGAACGCTTAGCGGACAAACCACTGAAGCATTTTACAACAGTATTTCGCATGGTGATTTATTGACTGTGGGATTGAATTGTGCTTTAGGAGCGGACCAAATGCGTCAGCACGTTGAAGAGATTGCCCGAATTTCTGAGATTTATGTGAGTTGTTATCCCAACGCGGGATTGCCCAATGAATTCGGGGAATACGATGATTCTCCAGAGCATATGTCGGCGGTGATTGCTGATTGGTGTGAGCAGGGATGGGTGAATTTGGTTGGCGGATGTTGTGGAACCACCCCGGAACATATCAAGGCTATTGCAGAACGTTGCAAGAAGCTGGAGCCGAGAAAACTTCCCCAGAAAGCTTAAATAAACTCACATGATTTGCCACGGGTTTGAGAAAGAAATAGCTCGTTGGGATTGGGCCTAAGTGTCATTCTGACGCTTGTAAATCAATGTGTCAGCATAGTTTTTAATTAAAAAAAGAGTTATCTTTGCACTTCTTTAATTCAATGGCAGAAATTCAATTCGAAACAAAGCCTGCAACTCAGTTTGAGTTATTTGCAGGTTTGGAATCTACCTCCCACGAGCAGATCGTATTTTGTCAAGACAATGCAACTGGTTTGAAGGCAATCATTGCCATTCACAACACAGTGCTAGGTCCTGGTTTAGGAGGAACGAGAATGTGGTATTACGAGCACGAAAAAGATGCTGTAAGAGATGCGTTGAGATTATCGCGTGGTATGACCTACAAAGCAGCGGTAGCTGGTTTGAATTTGGGTGGTGCTAAAGCGGTAATTATTGGTGATCCCAAGACTCAAAAGAGCGAGGCATTGATGCGCAAATTCGGACGTTTCGTGAACAACTTGAATGGTAAATACATTACGGCTGAAGACGTAGGAACTACTACGAAGGATATGGAATATGTGAATATGGAAACCGAGCATGTTGTGGGATTACCTGAAAGCATGGGCGGAGGAGGAGATCCATCACCTGTAACTGCGTATGGTACTTATATGGGTATCAAAGCATCAGCAAAGCAAGCATACGGAAGCGATTCTTTAGCAGGTAAAAAAGTAGCTGTTATGGGTATCGGTAAAGTGGGTTGGCATTTGTTGGAATACTTACACAAAGAAGGGGTGAAGTTGTTTATCGCTGATATCAACGAATCTATTTTGAAGCAAGCGGCTGATACATTTGGTGCAACTGTAGTATCATTGGGTGAAATCTACGGTTTGGATGTAGATATTTTCGCTCCTTGTGCTTTGGGTGGAATCTTAAACGATCAAACTTTGCCTCAGTTAAAGTGCAGCGTAATTGCAGGTGCGGCAAATAACCAATTAGAAGACGAAACCATTCACGGTAATATCATCAAAGAAAAGGGCATCGTTTATGCTCCTGATTTCGTGATCAATGCAGGTGGTTTAATCAATGTTTATTCTGAGTACACTGGTTATGTAAGAGAGCGTGCTATGTCACAAACTGAGAGCATTTACCAAACCATTTTGGATATCAACAAATTAGCTTCTGAAGCAAATATCAATACTCAAATTGCTGCAATCAAGCATGCTGAGAAGAGAATCAACGATATGATGTTGGTTCATTCAACCTATTAATCTGAGTGAATTTTAAATTCTTGAAATTCTAAAGAACCATAATCAAAGAGGCTGCCGTTTACGAGTAGCCTCTTTTTTTTGAAAAAAATCCAAAATCCTGAGTTAAATTCGCCCAATGCCTTCGTCTTTCTTTAAATCCCATAGAAACAGTAGTGCCGCCGTTGCCGCCCTTTTTGGGTTGTTTCTGTTGTATTTGGGAATAGCTATTTCTGCTCAATCTGGAGCGGGAGGGCAGGATTCATGGAACCACTATTTGTATGCCCGCTGGTGTTACAAACATCCCATGTTGATTTTAGATCTTTGGGGAAAACCGTTTTTTACCTTATTGGCATCACCATTTGCACAATTGGGTATCAATGCCGTTTATGGTCTCAATATGGCGGCCACACTTGCTACAGCCTGGATTACCTATATGATTGGTCGCAAATTAGCCATGCGGAATCCTTGGACATTGGTGCTATTATTTGGTTTACAGCCCGTGGTGTTGGAAAACTTCCACTCCGCATTGACCGAACCAACCAATGCACTGGTTTTGGCATTTACGTTGTATTTATTTGTTTCAGATCATTTTAAATCGGCCGTTATTTTTGCATCGTTTTTGCCTTTATTACGCACAGAAGGACTGGTTTTACTGGGTTGTATGGTTCCATTCGTTGTCGTTAGAAAGCGGTATAATTTACTCCCTTGGTTCCTAACAGGAACGGTAGTTTACTCCCTATTAGCCGCTATTATTTCGGGGGATGTGGGATATTTTTTCAAAAACAATCCCTACTTCAAATTCGAAAATAGTGGTAGTCATTCATTTGATCCTGGTAGTGGTTCGTTGTTTTATTACATTGAAAATCAACGTCATATAACTGGATTTTGGATAACTCTTTTATTGGCTGTGACCTTGGTTTTAGGATTGATATACATTGTACAACGATTAAATAAAAAAACTCCTCACGAGTTAAGCCAAGTTCTCATCTGGCTTCTTTTTCCCGTTTATTTTGGATATTTAGCGGCTCATTCCTTGATTTGGTACTGGGGAATTTTGGGCTCTCATGGATTATTCCGCGTATTTATGGTAGTTGCGCCCGTTTCCGCATTGATTGCTCAATATGCCATTCATAAATTGATGGCACAAGATGTACGCATTTTAAATCGATTAATGAAAGTCTTAACGGTTGTAGGTTGCTTTTTATTGGGATATCCCGGTGCAACATTGCCTTTTCCTTGGGAAAATAAACCCAGTATTTTGGGTTATCCTGGAAACCCTCAAATCAATAAAGCCATTGAATTGGTTCGTTCAAAAGGATGGAATACACATCCTATAGTTCATCAAATTCCCGAAATCAATGTACGCATGGATTTGGATCCATTCGTTGAAGGGAATGATTTATCAAAATACTCAACGTTTTACATTTGGTCTATCAATAAAACCGAACCAGAAAAAGATTGGTTGCCTGATTCATCCGTGGTGATTTGGGATAATTTTCATGCGCGTCGTGATGCGCCCATGCTGCTTTCTGAAATGCGACAATTGAAAAAGTACAAGGAAGTAGCTTATTTCCCTGCGAATATTTCAAAAGAGGGAAGTGCAAATGACACCATTTATGATGTTCGGGTGTTTATTAAATCGAATTAATTGGTTGGCAAATTCAAAAGCCTCAGGAAGTAGCTTTGAAATATTCGGTGGGTAAAACCGAATTAATTGACTTATACAGATTTTTTGAGATCTCTCAAGCGTAATTGCACCTTAACCTGCCCGTTGTAATGATTTTCTTCTATACAATAACATGCATCAAATATCTGACCATTAGAAACAACATGAATTTGATCAGCTAATCCAAAACCAATTCCATCGATATAATAGCGGTTTTGGTGTTGAATTTGTAATTTCAAATGACGGTCTTTCAATACACGAGCTGAGTTGTTTGAGCGCAAATTGGATGATTTGAAAATAGGAACCGTATTTCCAGGCCCAAATGGCGACATCTGAGAAATCAAATTCATAATTTTTTGATTGATGTCATTGATGTCTAATTCCAAATCATATTCTACTTCTGGAGTTAGCGAGTTTTCGGTAATGTTTTCAGCAACAATGCGTTCGAACATTTCTTTGAACGCTTCGAAATTTTCTAACTTCACCGATAATCCTGCCGCGTATTTATGTCCCCCGAACTGCTCTACATATTGAGAACATTGGGTGATGGCTTCGTGGATGTCGAAGTTTTTTACACTTCGTGCCGAGCCAGTTAGCATACCATCATTTAGAGAAAATACGATAGTCGGTTTGTAATATTGTTCAACCATTCTGGACGCCACAATACCAATTACACCTTTATGCCATTCTTCTCCCATTAAAATAATGGAACGATTGGAATGGAAATGCGGGTCATTTTCAATTATTTTGATTGCCACATCGGTAATTCCCGTATCAATGTCTTTACGTTCTTCATTGCGATCGTTCAGAATTCTTGAAAGCTGACGGGCAGTGGTATATTCGGTTTCAATCAATACTCGAACCGCTGCTTTGGCATCAGAAATACGACCTGCTGCATTGATTTTTGGGCCGATTCCAAAAATGATATCTTGGATAGTAAATTTAGCTTTAGGAGCAGAGCCTTCGATAAGAGCTTGAAGTCCAATGGAAGGATTTTCATTGAGTTTTTTCAATCCATAGAAGGCCAAAATTCTATTTTCCCCTTGCATATCCACCATGTCGGCAGCGATACTAACTGCAACAAGGTCAATGTACTCCAATATTTTCTCTTCAGCAAATCCTTCTTTTTTGGAATAAGCTTGTATCAATTTGAATCCAATTCCAGCACCAGAAAGTTCTTTGTATGGATAAGGACAGTCGCTTTGTTTGGGATTTAAAACTGCTTTAGCATCGGGAATGGTTGCACCGGGTAAATGGTGATCGCAAATGATAAAATCTACACCTAAGCTATTTGCATAATCGATCAATTCATGGGAGCGAATACCGCAATCTAAAGCAATAATTAATGAAAAGCCTTTTTCTTTGGCATATTCAATACCCATTTTACTGATTCCATAACCTTCTTTATAGCGGTCTGGAATGTAATATTCGATGTTTTGATTTAAGGTTTTGAAGTATGAATAAACAATACTTACGGCGGTAGTACCATCTACGTCATAGTCTCCAAAAATCATCATTCCTTCTTGATTGGAAATAGCCTGTTTAATACGTTGAATGGCTTTTTCCATGTCCTTCATTAGGAAGGGATCATGAAGATCGGATAGGGAAGGACGAAAAAAGCGTTTCGCTTTATCGAACGTGTCTATTCCGCGTTGCACCAAAATATTGGCAATTATTGGATTGACATTGAGTTCCGCGGAAAGTCGAGCCACAATTTCAGAGTTGGGAAGAGGTTTTGCAGTCCATCGAATTTCCATACGAACTACAAAATTCGTCATTTTTTAACGCATTGTAAAATCTTAATTGACAAATTTTTAATTATATTTGTTTAATATGCGCAAAATTCTAAGTTCCATCTTGTTAATGATTGCCATTCAAGGTGTTGAGAAAGCATCCGCTCAAATTTCAATTGGGAGCTCATCAATGCCTGTTGCCGGTGATACATTTTGGGTATCGGATTTCAGCAGTTTAGAACTTCCATCTACATATACTCAGGGTGGCGCCAACAAACAATGGGATTTTTCTTCAGTTAATGCAGCTGGTCAGCGCAAATTGGAGTTTTTTGCTGCTAACAAAACGCCTTACGCGTTTTATTTTTTTAATCAAATTGGGCAGAAAACGGCGGATTCATTGGGAGGTGGACCTATCATGTTCTCAAATATTTACAGTTTTTACTCCAAATCAATCAATAGCTATAAGGCATCCGGAATCGGATACAGCGTTTCTGGTTTTCCATTAGCAGCTAAAAATACCGATGAAGACGAAATTTATATTTTCCCATTGAATTATAATGATACGGATGTAACTACATACGCATTTGAGTTTTCTATTCCTGGACAAGATTTATTCAAGTACAAACAAGCTGGAAAACGTACCAATATCGTAGATGCTTGGGGAAGTTTAAAAACTCCCTACGCTACATATCCATCAACCTTGCGAATCAAAACCATTGTGGAAGGTGTAGATACCATTGAAATTCAAGGGTTTAAGACTCCTTTGCCAAGAAAAGATGTAATTTATCGTTGGATGACCACCACCAATAGAGTTCCTGTAATGGAAGTTACTTTGACAGAGTTTGGTGGACAATCAGCACCACAAGCAGCTTATTATTTGGATAAACGCAGAGCAACCAATTCCATTTTCAGAAAAGAATTGGCCATGTTTTCAGTTTATCCGAATCCAGTAACGGATCGTTTATATGTAAATACAAATTTTTACAGTTTTCTACCGTATCAAATGCCCGCTAAATTGAGGGTATTTTCATTAAATGGAGCACAAATCAATGAGATTGAATACAATTCAAACCCAGTTGATGGTGGATATTACGATGTGAGTAAACTTCCATTGGGGGTCTATTTGATTGAATTTCCTGATGGATTGTACAAAGTCGTAAAATAATTGAACGACTTTACCTCCTTAGAGTGACATTTATCATTTTTAGTACTGTAAGAAATAGGTAACTTCGCCACTTAACCAAACTAACCCAAAATTATATAGCTGTGAAAATTGCGATTATTAAAGAACGCCGAACTGGCGAAAATCGCGTATCCATGAGTCCACAAGTTGCAGCGAATTTGATTAAAATGGGCTTCGAAGTATGGGTGGAATCTGATGCCGGATTAGGGGCACATTTTTCCAATACCCACTACACAGAAGCTGGTGCTAAAATCAAAGCCTTCAATGAACTCAACGATGCCGATGTTTTTGTTCAAATCAATCCCCCATCCCCCGAAATAATTCAAGCCATTCCCGATGGTAAAATCTGGATTTCTAGTATTTATCATCGTTCGAATTTGGAATTGACTGAAAGCTTGAACGCAAAAAAATGGACGGTTTTATCGTTGGATGCGATTCCGCGTATTTCCCGTGCTCAAAGTATGGACGTGCTAAGCTCCCAAGCGAATTTGGCGGGATACCGCGCCGTGATTGAAGGTGCATACTATTTAGATAAGATTTTCCCTTTGTTGATGACTGCCGCAGGAACCGTTACTCCTGCTAAAGTGTTGATTTTTGGAGTCGGTGTTGCTGGATTGCAAGCCATTGCAACGGCGAAACGATTAGGCGCTGTAGTTGAAGCAACCGACGTTCGTCCAGAAACCAAAGAACAAGTGCAATCTTTAGGCGGAAAATTTATCGAAGTGAAAGGTATTGAAGTGGGTAGCGAAGGCGGTTATGCCAAAGAAGCCAGCGAAGAATACCGTAAAGCACAGCGCGAAGCAGTCAATAAAAGCTTGGCACAAGCCGATTTGGTGATTACCACGGCATTAGTCCCAGGACGTAAAGCACCTATTTTGGTCGATGATGAACAATTGGCTTTGATGAAAAGTGGTTCAATCATTATTGATATGGCTGCTGAACAAGGTGGAAACTGTACGCAAACCAAACCGCATGAAATTCATGTGGTGAACGGGGTTAAAATCATTGGTTCCGTGAATTTGCCTTCTGAATTATCGGCCAACGCCAGTGAATTGTTCGCTCGAAATATCTGGGAACTATTGAAATTAATTGGCCCTAAAGGTGAAATTCAATTGGATCGTAACGATGAAATCGTTCAAGGTTGTTTAATCTCACATCAAGGAGAATTGTTACACAAAAGTTAAATCTAACCCGTTATGAATCAAATTTTAGCATTTATTGGCGAAAATATCACCTTCATTTACTTGATCGGGTTGATGATTTTCGTTGGAATTGAATTGATATCACACGTTCCCAGCGTGTTGCATACCCCATTGATGAGTGGTGCTAATGCCATTCATGGAGTCGTATTGATCGGTGCAATTATCGTTTTAGGACATGCACCTGCCGACGATTACTTCTCATTAATCGTAGGATTTGTAGGCGTGTTCGTAGGAACACTGAACGTTATCGGTGGATTTGTTGTTACCGATCGTATGTTGGAAATGTTCAAAAAGAAACCGAAAAAATAAACTAAGGAGACGTAAAAATGGAACATTTATTAGAAATAGCCTATTTAATCGGATCCTTTGGATTTATTATAGGTTTAAAATTAATGGGTCAACCCGATTCTGCACGAAAAGGGAACCTAATAGCCGCTTTTGGTATGGCTGTAGCTGTATTTGGAACTTTATTCCTCAATAAAGAAGGCTTCCATGTAATTGGAAACCTAGGATATATTGCTGGAGCTATACTTTTAGGAACAGTTGTCGGTACTCTAATGGCAAAACGCGTTCAAATGACAGCCATGCCTGAAATGGTGTCGTTGTTCAATGGAATGGGTGGTTTAGCTGCTGCTTTGATTTCTATCATTGAATGGCAACACGTTGAATCAGGAATCGCATTAGGGAAGTTTATTCCCATCATTGCCGGTCTGATTATTGGTACGGTTTCTTTTGTGGGAAGTATGGTCGCTTGGGGAAAATTGAACGGCAAAATCGGCGATTTTCGTTTCCCAGGACAACAATACATCAACGCGGTTGTGTTGTTTTTGATCATTGGCGCTTCGGTTTACACATACAATGCGGCTAGTTTAGGTGGTGGACATGGTTCCATGGCTCAATTCTACATTACGATGGCTATCGCTGTTGTGTATGGATTGTTGTTCGTTTTCCCAATCGGGGGAGCGGATATGCCGGTCGTTATTTCTTTATTGAATTCGTTTACTGGTATGGCTGCGGCTTGCGGAGGATTCTTATACGACAACAACGTAATGTTAATGGGTGGTGTACTTGTGGGTTCTGCCGGTACCATTTTAACTGTTGTTATGTGTAAGGCCATGAATCGCTCATTAACCAATGTATTGATTGGTATGGTGGGTTCCGGGGGAAGTTCTTCCGGCTCTACATCCACAGGTGGAACAGTGAGAGAAGTGCAAGCCACCGACGTTGCCATCATGATGAAGTATGCTTCAAAAGTTATCATCGTGCCCGGATACGGTTTAGCAGTTGCTCAAGCGCAACACGTTTGTCACGAATTGGAAAATATGTTAGCTGAAGAAGGTGTGGACGTGAAATATGCTATCCACCCTGTTGCCGGACGTATGCCTGGTCACATGAACGTTTTACTTGCTGAAAGTAACGTGGAATACGATAAATTGATTGAAATGGAGCACATCAATCCAGAGTTTTCAACAACCGACGTTGTTTTGGTGGTTGGAGCAAACGACGTAGTGAATCCAGCTGCTAAGAATGATCCTTCCAGTCCTATTTACGGTATGCCGATTTTGGATGTGGATCAATCCAAGCAAATTGTGGTATTGAAGCGAAGTATGAAATCCGGTTACGCAGGTATTGAAAACGACTTGTTCTTCGATCCAAAATGCGGAATGTTATTTGGAGATGCGAAAGATAGTTTGCAGAAATTAGTAAATGAATTGAAATCCGTTTAACGGCTAATTTAGTGCGAATCAATAACTATACTGTTTATCTGAAAGATTAACAACTCGGAAAACTCAATCGTTTTCATTTTCAAACGACTCATTCAGGGAATACATATCTTCCAGAATCTCTTCAATCTGACTCCAGTCAGAAACGGGTTCTAGGCAGCGATTTCCCACACATAAATAAAAGCCATTTGGTTGTTGATCATTCATCTTCAGCCAAGTGGCTTTTGTGTTTTCTTGGGATGCTAACACGGTTATCCATGAAGGCCAGTGTGCAATCTGATCGGCATCCGGCATGGATTTTTGGTGCACAGCAACATGCGAATGTTCAAATGATTCCATTAAATACAACTGAGCCCAACCGGAATACCAGCCGGGATGTTGATTTACAGACGCGTTGACCGTCCCCAAAAGCTCTAAATACAATTCTCTGTAACGGAAATCAGAATAGTGTAGGTGCAAGTTGTTTAATGCTTTGGCCAGTAGGCTATTGGCTGCTGGGATAACGTCGTCGGTGAGGTCAGTTTTTTGAATGATGAGTGTTTCAGAAGTTTTTCCAACAAATTCAAATTGGTGGGTATTGGGGTTGTAAAACAAGTCAATGCTGCGATCCACCAAGGTTTTTGCCCGCTCCAAATAGATATTATTGCCAGTGGTGTTAAATAATTGAATATATCCCAGGGCGAGTGAAGAATAATCCTCCAAGAATCCGTCGTTGTAGGTGGAACCTGAACCTGAACCTTCAGCTCCCGTGGAATAAATTCGGTTTAAGGTTTGAGTTTCAGGATTCCAGAACGTATTCCATAATGTTTCTGCTAGATTTTTTGCCTTTTGAGTATACTCAGGTTGTTGCAAATAAAAACCGGCATCAGCGAGTGCTTTGAGCATCAATCCATTCCAACTGCAAATCACTTTGTAGTCGAGCGAAGGACGAATACGGGATTCCTGCATTTGAAATAATTTGGTTGAAACCGATTGCTTTAAATTCCAATAAGTTTCAGCTGTAATCTGCATTTCTTCAATGACTTGTAATGGAGCCTTGGCTGTGTGGACAATGTTCATGCCGTGTTCCCAATTTCCTTCAGCAGTGAAATTAGAAGTGGTTTTCAAGAATTGAATTTCATCTGCGGAAAATGAAATTTGCGCATCTTGATGATTGTAACCCTGTTCAATTTCGTTCATGGTAAACGTGTAAAATTTACCTTCAATTCCCTCGGAATCTGCATCCAAACCGGAGAAATATCCGGGGGAGGGTGAGTTACTTAATTCAGGATTGGTACTTAATTCAGGTTTGGTGTTCAATTCACGATCACAAAAGTCAATAGTTTGTTGCACCACCGTTTTGTAAATATCGGCTTTCGACCAAGCGTAAGCACGCGAGTAAAGACTCATCAATTGGGCATTATCGTAAAGCATTTTTTCAAAATGCGGCGCAAACCATTTGTTGTCGGTGGAGTAGCGAAAAAATCCCCCGCGAACAGAATCATAAATACCTCCATTGGCCATTTTCAGAAGACTCAAATGCATGTATTCTTTGGCTTCGGGGATGCGTGTACACAAGTGAAAATCCAAGGCGTATTCAAATTGAATGGGAACCATAAACTTAGGAGCGCGTTGTTTTGCGCCGTGTTCCCAATCAATATCTGTCGCATAGTTTTGGAAAATATCTAAGGCCATTTTTTTGGAAAAATCAATAATCTTTCCATTGGGGGCAGAAACTTGATTCATTTTTTGCAATTCCCCCATAAATTTTTGGGCATATTCCGTAAAAGATTCCGGTTGTGATCGGTACTGCGAGGTTAATTGCAAAATTAGTTGCTGCCATTGCGGTTTTTGAAAATAAGTTCCGGCATATACCGGACGCCCATCGGGCAAACAAATTACATTTAATGGCCATCCACCACGTCCAGTCATAAGTTGACAAGCATCCATATACACCATATCGATATCGGGACGTTCTTCGCGATCTACCTTAATATTCACTAGCCCAATATTCATGATTTCCGCAGTTTCATGATCTTCAAACGATTCATGTTCCATTACGTGACACCAATGACAGGTGCTGTAACCAATGCTTATTAAAACCAATTTATTTTCTTGCTTCGCTTTATTCCACGCAGTTTCAGACCACTGAAACCATTCAACAGGATTGTAGGCATGCTGTTGCAAATAGGGACTTTTACTCGATATTAAATGGTTGGGCGGGTTGCTGTGTAATTTAGAAGCTTGGTATTGGTTGTTTGCATGGTTAGAGTTTTGAGAATTAGAACCTTCAGGCGTATTACTGTTATTGGGAGAGTCAATATGTTCTGAATTTGAATGATTATTGTGGTTGATCATGGTGTTTAAATGTGAATTGTTATTTATTGCTTATTTTTGGGATTCGGAGAAGACCGAATTAATATGTTGCAGCGCTTTGCTAGATTCAAATTTCGGACACACAAATGGATATTCGCAATGATTCTGTTGAATATTTTATGTATTCCGTTGAAATCCCAAACAAATTCGGCGGACTCCACCAAGCAATCCTCTTTTAACAGCGACAGTTTAAAGATTAAAATAAAAGAAGGGGTAAATGAAGCGGTTTCAATTACAAAGGATGCAGTTAATATCACTAAAGAAGCATTAAGTACCAAAATTGATTCAAGCAGAATTGTTGTTGCGCAAGGTTTTGTATCGCATTTGGAGGCCGTTGATACGTTAACCGCTTGGATTTTTCAAAAGAAATTTCGGAAGCCCAATTTTGGGTTTTTATCTCAAACGCAATTTGTTTCCTTGGCTCGATCCTATGACACTTTGTCGCCTGAAGTGGCCATGTATGGTCAATTTGTTCAATATAAATTCAAATTTGAAAAAGAGCTCATGTGGTTGAGAAAATACGCTCGAAAAAATGCATTTAATGCCAATAATTCAACCGTAGATCCCTCAAAAGTCATATTAATCCGAGTAAATACCAATCCTCCATTCAAAATGGCACGTGTTGAATATGTAATCGAGAAAAAGAAAGAAGAATATATAGTTCGATTTGAGTTGATTTATATGGATGATCAGTGGTATTACGTCAATAAATGCTCGATTTATAGGGATAAATAAATCCCCGTTAAATTTAATCTTTTTAATGTAGAAACCAATTGGTTATTCAAGGATCAATCCGATTTTTGATTCCGCTTTGTTTTCAGTGTTTTTGGGAAGCTTGGGATATAAATTTCGTCCCAATACACGCTCTAAACTATCCACGGTGATTCTGAAGTTCGCATGACCTCCATAAATACTTTTATACTGTTGAAAGGTCGTGCCAGGTGTTGAGTTGGGAATAATATAAGCTACAGATTTGTCGATTCCTACAGTATCTAATAATGCTTTGAAAAAATATCGAGGAACACTTACCCTATGCGTTTTTCCAATGGTGCCCAATTTCCAATTTTTATAGGGTTCAACTTTTGAATCCATAATTGGCCCGGTTATAATAAAAAGGGCACGATTTTTTTGGAGGACATAATTTCTCACATCACTTTCTAAATCTTTCCAAATCCCTCGATTCAAAGGGGGTGATTGAGGACAAATATTGCTCATGTAAAAACTCTCCTTCATGGCAATACTTGACCAAGTCATATCGCCAGCTGGAGCTAAATGTCCCCGGTCATAACCTGACTTTGTATAATCACTTGAAACGCAGGTATTGGGTTTGATTAAGGGGTCGGGAAGAAATTTATCGGAGCGTTCATTAACTCCGTTTAATTCCGATGGACTTAATTCATAAGCGACCCAATTGGGTATATGATTTTCGTGATTGTAAGAAGTGGTATAACCAGTGTGAAAGGTGAGAACTTCTGATTTTTGAGAAATGGGGATTTCCCAATTTTCAGCATAATTATGATTAACGAGAGTATATCCCCAGAGAAAAAAAGAGATACCTGAAACCAACAGTACTTGCCGTTTCATTTTAATCAATTAATTGTAGGAAATTTCTTTGAGGATGTTTTTTACAATCCAAGGACCTTCATAAACGAAACCGGTGTACACTTGAACCAAACCCGCGCCGCGCACCAATTTTTCAGAAGCATCGAGTCCATTGAAGATTCCACCAACTCCAATCAGCGGAATGTTGGGGCCCAATTCGATACTCAGGCTGGCCAAAATGGCATTGCTGGCCTCGAATAAAGGGGCACCGCTCAAACCACCTGCACCCATTTTTTCAATTTCTTTATGGGAAATGCTCAAATTTTCGCGAGAGATTGTAGTATTCGTCGCAATTACGGCTTGAACATTTAATTGTTTGATGACTTGAACCAATTTTTTCAAACTACTCATTTGAAAGTCCGGAGCAATTTTAATGAAAATGGGTTTTTGAATACTCTTGCTATTTCGAATTTGATGCAGCTTTTCAAACAATGGCACCAAGAATTTTTCACTTTGCAGATCACGAAGTCCAGGTGTGTTAGGACTGGATACATTGACTGTAATATAGTCTACGTAATCGTATAATTTCTCAAAACAATAAATGTAATCGTCTTCGGCTAAGTCGTTATCTGTATCTTTATTCTTACCAATATTTCCCCCAACAATCAATCCTTCTGGACGTTTTTTCAATCGCTCCACCATTGAATCGACCCCCTGATTGTTGAATCCCATTCTGTTAATTACAGCTAAATCTTGAGGAATTCTAAACAAACGCGGTTTGGGATTACCGGGTTGTGGGCGAGGGGTAACAGTTCCCACTTCAACATGTCCAAAACCAATTGTTTTCCAAAGGTATAGGAACTTTGCATCTTTATCGAAACCGGCTGCCAATCCAACGATATTTGGGAATGTAATGCCCGCAAATTCAATGGGTTTGGCATTTTCAGGCTGAAAACTTTTCTTTAAAATTCCACCAATTAGAGGTGTTTTCAATCCAAACTGTATGAGCTTTAGTGCAACTTCGTGGGCTTTTTCGGGGGATAATGTAAATAAAAATAAACGTATGAGCTGATACATGTCTTAACCTTCTATACAAATACTGTGCTAAACTTAGAATTATAAACTAAAATTGATCGATTTTTTAACAATATACAGAATTAAAAGTTCATGAGAACGAGAAGGCAATCGGCTAGTTGTTGATTGGTAATTACTTAGGCGAAAGTTGGTTTAGTGTTTAAAATGTCGAATACCTGTAAATACCATTGCCATAGAATTATCATCGCAGTATTTTACACTTAATTCATCTTTCACACTTCCACCAGGCTGAACAACAGCAGTAATACCTGCTTTGTCGGCAATTTCAACACAATCAGGGAATGGGAAGAAGGCATCACTCGCCATTACCGCACCCGTTAAGTCAAATCCGAACTTGTTGGCTTTCTCAATTGCTTGAACCAACGCATCAACACGGCTGGTTTGACCTGTTCCGCTTGCTAATAACTGGTTGTTTTTAGCCAAAACGATGGTATTACTTTTGGTTTGTTTTACCAGTTTTACGGCAAATTCCATATCGCTGTACTCTTGATCCGTAGGGATTCGTTGAGTAACAGGCTTCATGTTTTCGCGGGTTTCGATTAGTGAATCTCTTTCTTGAACCAATTCACCATTCAAAGCAGTTCGGTATAATGTTGTCTTCAAAAGACCGAAGTTTTTCGCTTTTAATATGATTCTATTTTGTTTTGCACTCAGGATTTCGATTGCTTTTTCTGAGAAATCAGGAGCAATTAGTACTTCAAAAAATAATTTATTGATTTCTTCGGCAGTGGTATCGTCAATTTTTGAATTAGTAGCTAAAATTCCTCCGAAAGCACTTACTGGATCGCACGCCAAAGCATCGGTCCACGCTTCATGAATGGTTTTACGCGTTGCAACACCGCAGGCATTGTTGTGTTTTACAATGACGAATGTTGAACCTTCAGATTCACGGAATTCATTTAATAAGCATATGGCGCTATCTACATCCAACAAGTTGTTGAAGCTCAAGTCTTTACCTTGTATTTTGTCAAATATTTCATCTAAATTTCCTTGGAAATGAGCTTTTTGGTGGGGATTCTCACCGTATCTCAACGATGTGCTTTTTACTCCACCAAACCAATTGGCAATTTGGGTATCGTAGTTTGAGGTTACTGAAAAGGCTTTAAACGCGAATTTTTTGCGCGTATTCAAATCCAAATTACCTTTTTGATTTGTATAGTCGCTTAAAAACTCATTATAATCATTTTTATCAGCAATGATGCAAGTATGCGCATGGTTTTTTGCCGCGGCACGAATCAATGAAACTCCACCAATATCGATTTTTTCGATTATTTCAGAATCGGTACCACCATCGGCAACGGTTTGAACAAAAGGATATAAATCTACAATCACTAAATCCAGCAAAGGAATTTCGTATGATGCAATTTCTTGCATATCTTGATCCAATTCTCGACGAGCCAAAATTCCCCCGAAAACTTTAGGATGCAAGGTCTTAACACGTCCGCCCAAAATACTTGGATAGCCGGTAACGTCTTCAACAGCAACGCAAGGAATTCCCAAATCTTCAATGAATTTGCGGGTTCCTCCTGTTGAGTATAAAGTTACATTGTTTTGGTGAAGTGCTCGGATTATGGGTTCTAAACCGTCTTTGTAAAATACCGAAACTAGTGCAGATTTAATGGGTGAATTCACGCTGCAAAAATACAAAATCCTTGAGCCATGACCTCAAATGTTTACAACTTTTTAAGAAATTGTGAACGCCAAATTTCGAGTAGTCGTTATTTCCTACAAAACGAGATTACGTATTATCTTGTTTCAGATAAAATGAATTTACTCCGAAGGCTTTTTAATTCCTTTTCGCAATTTAATTGCACCAACATCGTGTTTGGGTTCATACGGACAATGGCGACAACCGCTACCACAGCAAGAGCCTTTTCGTATTAAAAAAGACTCTTTAAATACCACAAATCCGTTTTCCCAATAAAAATTATCTGTTTCAGTCCTCGGTTCTCTGCTTTGATCAATCTTTGCCATGACACTGCTTGAACTTCTTGCCGCTTCCGCAAGGACAAGGGTCGTTTCTGCCCACTTTCATGTCATTGCGAATGGGATTTTGAGGGATTTTAGGTGCAGATTGTGCAATAACTTCCTCATGTGAAACTTCTCCAATTCCTGAGTAATCTTCTTTAGTTGCAACTACTTTGGGCTCAGGACGACGCATTGCTGGACGAGATTCATTGACTTCCCCTTCTTCAAAAATTCGGGTACGGAACAACATTCCCAAAATTTTATGATTCATACGGGTAAGCATTTGTCCATACAACTCCCAACTCTCCATTTTGTAAATCAACAATGGATCTTTTTGTTCGTATTGTGCGTTGTAAGAGCTTTGTTTCAACTCGTCTAATTCTCTTAAATGCTCTTTCCATTCATCGTCGATCGATTGTAACGTTACTGATTTTTCGAAATCAGAAATCATGGACTGACATTTGGTTTCCAACGCTTTATTCATTGGAACAGTCAATTGGAATTGGCTGGTTCCATCGGTCATTGGCACCACTACATTTTCGATACGATCACCTTGGGTTTCACGAATATTGGCGAATACAGGGAAAGCTTTTTCTGCTAAATTCTTTGATTTATCGTTGTATTGTTGATTCAAATGATCGAACAATTGAACCGCTAAATCTTCAGCTTTTGATTGATTGTATTCTGCCTCATTGAATGGGGGAGCCATAGCCAATGTGCGAATAACTTCCAACTCCAATTCTTCCCATGAAGCACCATTTTGTTTGAAACCAGTTACTACTTCATAGCACCAGTTCATCAACATATTGCTTAAGTCAATTCGAAGTTTTTCACCAAACAATGCGTTTCTACGAATACGATATATGCTGCTTCTTTGTTTGTTCATTACGTCGTCGTACTCCAACAAACGCTTACGAATACCAAAGTTGTTTTGCTCCATTCTGCGTTGGTTACGCTCTATGGTTTTGGACATCCAAGAGTGTTCGATAACATCTTCCTCTTTGAATCCGCCCAATTTATCCATGAATGCGGCCACTTTTTCAGAGCCGAAAATGCGCATCAAATCATCCTCCAAACTCACATAGAAACGTGAACTTCCTGGATCCCCTTGACGTCCAGCACGACCGCGTAACTGACGGTCAACACGTCTACTTTCGTGACGCTCTGTACCGATGATGGCCAGACCGCCTGAAGCTTTAACTTCTTCAGAAATCTTGATATCGGTACCACGACCAGCCATGTTAGTAGCAATGGTAACTGCTCCGGGCAAACCGGCATTCGCAACAATTTCAGCCTCTTTTTGATGTTGCTTAGCATTCAATACATTATGCTTGATGCCACGCAATTTCAACATCCGTGAAAGCAATTCACTGACTTCTACTGAAGTGGTTCCCACCAAAACAGGACGATTTTGAGCCGTTAGTGCAACAACTTCATCAATCACCGCATTGTATTTGGCACGTTTGGTTTTGTAAACTAAATCTTCTTGGTCTTTACGAATTACCGGTTTGTTGGTTGGAATTACTTTTACCCCTAATTTGTAAATATCCCAAAGTTCTTGCGCTTCGGTCTCCGCTGTACCTGTCATACCCGATAATTTGTGGTACATACGGAAATAGTTTTGCAAAGTAATAGTTGCGTAAGTTTGGGTTGCTGCTTCTACACGAACATTTTCTTTGGCTTCGATTGCTTGGTGAAGTCCATCGCTGTAACGACGACCTTCCATAACACGACCGGTTTGTTCATCTACAATTTTAACTTTACCGTCGGCCAAAATATACTCAACATCGCGTTCAAATAACGTGTAGGCTTTCAACAACTGCTGAACGGAGTGAATACGTTCGCTCTTTTCAGCAAATTCTTGCATCAATCGCGTTTTGCGTTCGGCTTTTTCATGATCGTCTTGAGCGGTTTTTTCAATTTCCGCCATTACTTGTCCAACTTCGGGTAAAACGAAGAAGTTAGGATCTTCTCCCGATTGCGTAATTAACTCAATACCCTTTTCCGTTAAATCAACAGAATTACTTTTTTCATCAATGGTAAAGAAAAGAGGCGCATCGGCCTTTGGCATTTCTTTTTGTTGATCTTGTAGATAGTAGTTTTCTGTTTTGGTTAACAAGGTTCTCATTCCAGGTTCTCCCAAAAACTTGATCAAAGCTTTATTTTTAGGTAGAGCACGATGTGCACGGAACAAGGCCAATCCACCTTCACCTTCTTTAGGACCGGTGTTTCCTTCGGCTATTAATTTTCTAGCCTCAGAAAATGCTTGGTTGAAATATTTCTTTTGGAATTCAACCAATTGGGAAATTCTTGGTTTTAAAACATCAAATTGCTGAATATCCCCTTTTGGTGTAGGTCCACTGATAATTAAAGGCGTTCTGGCATCGTCGATTAATACAGAATCCACCTCGTCAATAATTGCGTAATGATGGGTGTGTTGAACCAATTCATCGGGTTCATGCACCATATTATCCCTCAAATAATCGAAACCAAATTCGTTGTTGGTTCCGTAAGTAATATCAGCCAAATATGCATTTCTACGCTCTTCGGAGTTAGGTCGGTGATATTCCAAACAATCTACGGTTAAGCCCAAGAAATTAAAAATCGGAGCATTCCACTCGGCGTCACGACGTGCCAAGTAATCGTTTACTGTTACCATGTGAACACCTCGTCCAGCCAAAGCATTCAAATAAGCGGGAAGGGTAGACACCAAGGTTTTACCTTCACCCGTTGACATTTCAGCAATATTACCGTTATGTAATGCATAACCTCCAATCAACTGAACATCGTAATGCACCATGTTCCATTTGATTTTTCCACCCGCTGCTAACCATTCGTTTGCGTAATGAGCTTCATTTCCCTGAATAGTAATATGTGGTTTTTCAGTTGCTAATTCTCGATCTAATTGGGTTGCAGATGCGATAACCGTTTCACTATTGGTGAATCTACGAGCCGTTTCTTTTACAACAGCAAACGCTTCAGGTAGAAGTTCTTTAAGGATTTCTTCAAGTTTAACGTTGCGATCTTTCTGCAGTTCGTCGATTTCGTTGAAAATAGCTTCTTTTTCTTCAACATCATCTACTCCCAACGCCAAAATAGCATCTTCTTTGCTTTTAATCGTAGCGTCAATTTCAGTTACATACTCGGCAATTCGCGATTTGAATTCCGCTGTTTTCGTGCGCAATTCATCGTTAGAAAGTGCTTGATATGACTCGAAGTATTGGTTGATTTTCTCAACCACAGGCATGATTTCTTTAAGTGATTTCTCTTGGGCATTTCCCCCAAAAATCTTTGCGATACCGCCAATTAAATTTCCAAACATAGTTAAAGGTTGCGAATTTACGATATTTTTAACTGCATTAAAAGGAGAACAACGTCGCTTTTAGTGTGTTTGTCGGATTTCTGTTTAATAATGAGGCAATTAACTATGTCGGATTG
>JACCDQ011341679.1_pt1 | contig 23824 bp, 15 predicted proteins | sample 7446031 | NCBI WGS metagenome assembly JACCDQ01 (sample SAMN15323442, study PRJNA562643) | freshwater metagenome | isolation source: river surface water | place: USA:Blue River Watershed | collected 2017-08-17 | reverse complement strand
TAATGAGGACAAGCATTGTAGGCTTGACCTTGTTATTTGCATAGTTGAGCATTTTCCACGCATTACTAAAGTCTCGTGACTCTGCTCCAATTTGCTTAGTATTCTCAAGCTCCTTGAGTTCATCTGTACCCTTCTCAAAATAGATTGCAGGCAACAGTGATGTGATAGAGTCAACGACAATCAGGTCTACACCTGCATTCATCAAAGCTGTACCAACGTCCACCATCTCATTGATAGTTCGTGCCTGTGAAACGATTAGCTTGTCTGTGTCTACGCCAAGAGACTTGGCCCATTCCTCAGAGTATGACATCTCAGCGTCAATCCAAGCACAAAGCTTACCCTCTGCCTGAGCTTCTCCAATCATCTGTAGGCATAGCGATGACTTTGCCGATGACTTAGATCCCCAGATTAGAACCTGTCTACCCATAGGAAGACCACCATTAAGAGCACGATTAAGTCCGTGACTTGGAGTCTTCAAAAATTCTGTCTTAAATCCTACACCGTTAGACAAACGCTTACGAATGCGAGGATCCAGTGCTGCTAGAGCTTCTTCCATTGTTGTCATTAGAACTTTACTCCGTTTCTCTCTGGTCGTGTCAAATTAAAGCTAGTCTTATTATTGAAGGCTACCTGTAGATCTGTATTGACATACTCAAGTTCCTTGAGGCCAGCATATAGGTCAAGAGTGCGGATAACAATGTCTGCCATCTCGTCAGCGACCTCTTCTGGTCCACGAGACTTGCGGATAGCCTCCATAACCTCTACAGCCTCAGATACGATCATCATTAGCTGCTTGGTGATAAAGATATCTGTCTGCTCCTGGGTAGCGTCTTTAATGACATTCCAGAAGCCCTTCTCTACCGCTGTCTCGTGCACAGCGTCTGCCATGCTATCTAGTGTTTGACTAAACATTTTCTACATCCTCCATAATACTGTTCCGTCCTTGGTTTTACCAAAGCTAAATTTATAAGCCTTGCCCTCATCAATCTTCATATACGCCTTTGGGAAGGCTGTAGGGAAGACTGTAACTGGGTGGAGTTCACGATTTGCATCTGCTAGTGTTAGCGATGCCATCTTCTTTCCTGCCTTAGTTACACGTGGCTTGAATGATACCACATACATCTCTTCTTCTTTGTATGGCAACTGTCGGTAGTTGAGGAACTTGATTAGTGAAGAGTCTGAGCCCTTAATCTCATCTACTGGAATTGCAGAAACAATTCGGTTGTCGCTAGCTAGGATTAGGTAGGTCTTTCCTGCTTCAATAGCTGTCTGCTCTTCATCGAAGATACCAACACTACCAGTCTTGTCTAGCAACTCTACACGAGACCATCCCTTGCCACGCTTAATGCCCTTGATCATTCCCATAAGAATGAATGCACCCTTTTCCTCAAACTCCTCTACGTCATTGATGAATGCGTGGTAGTGCTGCGGAATAGAGATATTAAACTCTGGTAGGTTTAGATACTCATAAAGATTCTCACGAATCTCTTCGTCGTTTCTAGGGTTGTCCTCAAAGGTTGCAGCACCCACAAGACGAAGAGCCTGAAGAGCACGAGAGTTAACACCATTGCCCTTACCAAAAGTAAACTCTTCAAGCTCCCTGTATGAGCCGAAAGGACGAGCAGCAATATACTTACTAGCAATATTGTCTGAAATAAATTTAATTGCTGATAGTCCAAAGCGAATACCCTTGCCCTCAATCTTAAAGTCGATGTCTGATTCATTGATGTGTGGTAGGCGAATAGGAATACCCATACGCTTAGCTTCAATTAGATACTCTGTACGTGCATCCTTGTCGCTTTCGTTCTTAAGTAGCGAGTACATAAACTCAATAGGATAGTTATACTTCAACCATGCTGTCCAGTATGATAGCGTTGAGTATGCTACAGCGTGAGACTTGTTGAATGAGTACCCAGCGTGTGCCTCAAAGTCGTGCCACAGCTCTTCTGCGACCTCTGGGCGTACGTGCTGAGATGCACCCTTGACGAACTTGTCCTTAAACTGGTCAAACTCCTTGGCATCCTTCTTCTTACCAATGATCTTACGGACCTTGTCCGCTTCAACCATCGTCATACCGCCAAGCTCTGTACAGGCAAGCATAACCTGTTCCTGATACAATACACAGCCGTAGGTGTCAATAGTAAACGACTTCATTAGCTGGTGGTGATAGGCAATGTTCTGCTTACCGTGCTTGCGAGCAATGTAGTCTTTACCAATGGTGTTCATAGCACCTGGACGAACAAGAGCGTTAGAGGCAGCAAGTTCGGCAAAGTTCTTTACACCCATCTTGATAAGTAGGTTGGTATATGGAGTCGCTTCACATTGGAACACACCCTTGGTGTATCCGTCAGATAGCATACGGTAGATATTTGCATCTTCCATATTAATCTTGTGCAGGTCAATCTCTTCGCCTGTGCGATCCTTAATAATAGCAAGAGTGTCCTGGATAACAGATAGAGTCTTTAGTCCCAACGCATCGATCTTGATAAGACCAATCTTTTCTGCTTCTTCCATGTCTACTGCCACTACTGGAATGCGGTCCTTGCTACCTGGTGTAGTGCGAGTTTCTAGTGGAGCATACTTAAAGATAGGCTCCTTAGAAGTTACAACACCTGCAGCGTGGATACCAGTACCACGAATACGACCACGTAGAAGTTCTCCATAGACCTCAATCTCTGGATACTTCTCACGGAATTCCTGTGTCTGCTTTGAGTTGCAGTAGTCATCCCAGTCATCCACAAGCTTTAGAACCTTGTTAACATCTGGTAGCGGAATGTTTAGAACACGTGCAATGTCTCGTACCATACCCTTGCCCTTGAACTCAAGGAATGTTGCAATAGACGCAACGTGGCGATACTGACGGACTAGGTAGTCCTTTACCTCTTCACGACGAGAGTCCTGGATATCTGTATCGATATCTGGGAAGTCGTTACGCTCAGGGTTGATGAAACGGAAGAACAGCAGACCGTGAACGATTGGATCAATGTCTGTAATCTCTAGGGCATAGCAAAGCAATGAACCTGCTGCAGAACCACGACCTGGTCCCACCATAATGCCTTCCTTCTTAGCCCATGCAATCATAGAGCGTACTACTAGGAAGTAAGGACCAAACTTCTTGTCCTTGATTACCTTTAGCTCTTCATCTAGACGATCTAGGTATTCCTGCTTGTCTGCTAGGCCTTTAGCCTTTAGACCTGCAATCGCTAGCTCATACAGCTCACCGTCTGGGTCTTGATACTGAACTGGCAATAGGTCTTGGTAGTCCTGAATGTCGTAGTCTTCAATCTTGTTTACGATATCAATGGTGGCCTGGTACATATCTTCACGATCGATACCCTGGGCCTTCATAGCATTGTGCATCTCTTCGTCAGATAGTAGGTGGATATCAAACTTGTTAAATGACATCTGGCGGTCTGCACCGTAAAGGTAGTCTAGACGCTCCATTAGAGTGTCGTACTTTGTTGATTCCTGGTAGCTAACATCCTTCTCAGTTTTATTAGAGTATGAGTTTAGGATTAGCTTAAGTTCCTGGATTTCTTTCTGAGAAGTGTCTGCGTGGTGGCAGTCTGGAGTCACTACTGGAGTTACACCAAATTCGTCTGCCAAATCAAGCAGGAGCTTGTTTACTTCTGCAGGGTTGTGTGGCATTACCTCAATGTAATAATCGTCTCCAAAGGTCTTCTTGGCCCACTGGATGTGCTCCTTTGCAACAGCAAGGTTCTCTGCTTCAATTGCTTTGGCAAGGAATCCTGATAGACAGCCAGAAGTAATGATTAGTCCCTCTTTGTACTGCTCTAGAATCTGCCAGTCCATACGAGGCTTCTTGTAGAAACCCTCTGTCCATGCAAGTTCATTAAGCTTGTTAAGGTTCTCTAGACCCTTTGCATTCTTAGCAAGGATAATAAGGTGGTTATAGTTGAGATCTAGAAGATCGTTCTTCTCTTTCTTGTCTTCGTGATCGAAGCGGTCTTTAGTGATGTACCCCTCAATTCCAAGGATAGGCTTGATGCCTGCTGCCTTGGCAGTACGATACATTTCACGGTGACCAGATAGCGAACCGTGGTCAGTGATTGCAATAGCTGGCATTCCCAGCTCTACGGCACGATCCACATATTCCTGTGGTGTGGCAATTCCGTCAAATAGCGAGTAGTGTGTGTGGACGTGTAGGCCAGCGTAACTCATTCAATTCCTTTTGTTAGTTTGTATTGTTGTTATAGTATGTCATACCATAAAAGATTTGTCAAGCACTAATGGGGAGCAGTATCTAAACTGCCCCCCACTAATGTTAATTTGATTTACCAGTCAACGTTTGAAGACGTTACTGATGGAGCATCGAAACCAAAGTAGAAGTTTTCCTGCTCTGCGTATGTTACTTCACGAACAACCTTCTCAAGGTTGAATGCCTCAATGCCATCCCAGTTGAAAGGCTCTGAGTCTGGCTTGGTTGGAAGAAGAGTATAGCTGGTCTCAGTTCCCTGACCATTACGCTTAATCTTCCACTCTAGGTTAGAGATAGATCCAGTCTCAAGTGCATACTCACGAATGGTGTTGAATGCTGACTGCTTTGAGATACCCTGTGACCATACGGCTACGTATGCATCCTCTGTACCGTCATCGATAACTACGTTGCAGTAGAAACGTAGACGTGAACGCCAACCTGACTTAGGCTCCTTACGAGCCATCTCACAGCCGTAGCAACGACCCTCTGAGTCGATAGTACAAGCAGCCTTACGCTTGTAGTCCTTTGGATTGGTGTGTTCTGCGATAACAACAGATAGACCACGTGCATCGTTGTAGCTTGCTGAATCCTGGTCTAGCTCTTCAACAAAACGAATCTTTGCTGACTGTCCGTCTGCTAGCTTTACCCAGCGGACCTTCTGTCCTGTGCTTTCAAACTTTGGCTTATCAAGTAGTGCATTGATATCTTTTAGCCCTTTAATTACGCTCATTTTTCTCCTTGTTTTGTAATTGGTTTATTATTGTAGCATATTGGAAATAGCCTTGTCAAATGATTCGTCAAGATTCTTGATGGCCTCATCTGGCATATCTCCAATATCCTTATATTGTTTATCTAGTTTTACTACGCTAACACGAGAGCCAAGACGTTCTACGATCTTGTCTTTCATATTACCGCCTGCTTCATCATTGTCTGCAATAACGATTACATTATTGAAGTATTTTTGTAGTAGGTCTGTTTGAAATGTGGATACGTTAGCTCCTAATGTTGCTACCGCTGGGAATCCGCACTGGTCAAGGCGGATGGCATCGAATGATGATTCGACAACATAGACCTTGCTTGAAGTCTTTACACGATTAAGATTGAATAGAGTCTTGCTCTTTGGAAGTCCTGGAGTGTTCTTAAACTCTTTGCCTTCGATTGATCGACCAACAAAGCCAATCTCCATACCATCTGGAGAGTGTACTGGAATAGTGACCATATCCTGCTTCTCAGAGAAACCTAGGGCAAACTTCTTTACAGAGTCTTCAGTAATAAGTCTGCCAGCATAGTATCTCATTGCACGAGGTGATTCAAGTGCTTGCTGGTTTAGACGCTTAATGAGTACCTGGTCGTATTGCGTGTACTCTGGCTTGGTATAAAGCTTCTGCTCAATATCTTTAGATAGATCAGTCTCAGTCTCTTTTGACTTAATAAAACGAACAGCCTCAAAGTATGAACGAGCTGATGTGTGCATAATGAACTCAACGAGATCTGCAACTTTTTGACACGAAAAGCAAAAGAATGTACCGTTACGCTTATCAATTTCTCCAGCTGGTGATCGATAGTTGTTGTGGTAAGGGCAGAAGATGATGTAGTCAGAGTCAACCTCAGACGCTACGTCTATACCTGCTCCTGCGAGAACTCTTTTGATTTGTTCTGCTGAGTACGTATTGCCGTAGCTCCGTCTATTCCTGTTGTCCACTCTGCTTGTTTCTTTCCTATATATATTCCGTATACTGATAACTCAAAACTAAATACTTCTGTCTTCTCATTATATTCTATTGTAAAGTCTGTGTCAATATCTATTCTTGGCACGTACCCCTGAAGTCTCATCTCTGAAGTAAGTAGTCTAATATACTCATTTTTGAGCCTTCCAATCAGCGAATCATTGTGGATCACACCGTCAAGGCTGAACCGTTTGATGGGCTTGTGATGGTAGCTTGCCATGCATCAATTATACTACTTATCTTCGAAGTCCTTGTACTTGTACCAGCCTTTATCGAAGTCAGCCTGGACAATAAACTCGCCCATAAAACCGTTACGGTTCTTGCGGAAGACGCATTCAATGATATCAGAGTTCGTAGCACGACCTAGAGCTAGCACCCAGTCAGCGTCATATGCGATCTGACGGCTCCAGGCGGTTTGGCCTAGGGTAGGAACAGTATCCAATTTGTTAACGTCATCTGGAGTCGCTGAAGAGATTGCAATGATTGGCATTTCTTCAGAGATTGCCATAAGCTTTAGCTCACGAGATAGGTTCTTCATCCGAACAGTCTCGTTATCTGACTTCTGGTTTGGAGACATAAGCTGTAGATAGTCAACAATAATTAGGTCAGGCTTGTACTGATCAATCTTTCCTCTAATAACGCTTGGCGTTACTTCTCCACCGCCGTCATTTGAGATGATGTGGAACTCTGGCTTACCAACAAGTTCCTTGCCATGCCAACGACGAAGATCGTCTGTCTCTACTGCACCTGCAGAAAGCTTGCGGTGTGACCAAAGGCCCTCACCCATAATGGTAAATACACGGTTACGAACCTCTGTCTCGCTCATTTCAAGTGAGATGATTAGTGGCGACTTGCCTTGCTTCCATGCCTGTACCGCAAAGTATAGGGCCATCCAAGACTTACCGATACCTGGGTAGGCTAGGAATACGCCTAGCTGTCCTGGAGTAATTCCAGCAGGAAGATAGTTGTCAAAGCCAGCTAGTCCAGTTTTAATTCCAATAGATCCAAGCTCATTCTGCTTTTTTACGTTCTCGTAGTATGCCACAGCATCTTCAATATCCGTAGCATCGATGTCACGGATAACCGATGTGTTTTTCTTTAGGGCAGATGTCTTGGTGATGATGTCTTCCAGTGCCTTTACGCCCTGGCCTGCCTGAACCTCTGATGCAGTGTTGCGAAGAATTTCTTTGAGGCTATCGTTCAAGTACTCTACCTGTAGCTCTTCTAGGTGGTACTTAGTTGCCCCAACGCCTTCTACTGGCTGGAAGTCACGGAACTTGTCTACTAGGAGTGTGGTTGGTGGAACTGTACCATTCATCTCAGAATAATTACGAATGAACTGCCAAATATCATTATGGGTACGCAAGATACCGTCCACATTGGCTTGCAATAGAACGTGTACTTGCTTGTCCTGTAGGACTGCTGATATTAGTTTGGCTTCTGTATTATTCATTTAACCACGCCTGAGCTAACTTACGTCGCTCAGCTCTCTCCTCAATGTCTCGTTTATAGTCTTCTCTTGCTTCAACAATCTTGTCAGCATAGTTAGCGAAATACTTCCATGTTGGTGCCTGTGCTGTGCTGAAATAATATTCTAGCAGATCGTAGCAAAAAGGTAAAGTGTAAGATTCAATGAGTGCATCTGCAGCCCACTGCTCTACGTTCAAATTCAATAATGGCTTTTCTTCATACTTAGCAGTATGCAGCTTGCTATAGCGAGAAAGCAAAGCCATTCGGTCTTTGCGTTCTACGGCCACTAGTCTAGCTCAGCCTTGGATTCGTTTACTTTTTCTGTTAGCTTTGCTTCTACAAAGCCATACACACGCTCAAACGCCTCATTGATGGTCTCTCCATCACGGCGTGAGTCTACAACACCAAGATCAATTCTTAGTGACTGAAAGTTACCCAGATTTAGGGTATACCCCAGAGTAACATTTACCTTTGTTTCTTCGCTATTCATTCTCATACCCTTTCAAAGGTTAAATAGATTCTGACCAAACTGGGATGAACCTGCCATCTTCAGTTCTTGTATAAGTCAGTATACCATCTCCCATACGCCTTGTCAACTCTTGGCGTGTAGGAGTTATGTCATTTGTTATAAGCTTGTCAGCTCTTGGTCTGCCAATATGGTAGGAAGCCAGTATATCACGAAGTTCCCTTACTTGGGACTCAGAGTAGTAGCTTCTTACCTGCCAGCCCCTGGCTCCGCCCTTCTGGGCTCCTCGTGGCTCTGGTAGAACCCCACGAAGCACTAGGTTTGGCATATACTTCTTGTGCCTGTTTACAAGATCCGCAGTCTCTCCTACAGTATAGGCTCTTTCACGATTCTTTTTAAAATCATTAATAAGACAACTTTCAATCTGATCTTTATTAATATTATAAACAGACATAATACCATTAGATCGATTTAGGTGGTGGACCCTAACAAGATCTCCATTTAGAAACCAGACCTTCTTGTTGCCTGGAATAACAGGAGCATTGTTATACTCTTCTCTGGTCCTATACGCCATGAGAAAGCCTTAGTTAGGAATACCAATAATGATTAGATTAACGCCAATGGTAACGTCACCAGAAGCATTAAACTTGATAATGCCATCTACACGTGAGGTTGTTACACTCTTAAGAATTACGCTAATGTCCTTACCTGCTGTAGTACCGCCAACGTTTACTGGGGTAGCAACAGCTACTGGAGCGAATTTATATTCTGCTGGGTAGGTATACGAGAACGCCTGCTCAATACCAGCCAAGACTGTAGCGTTGTTGTATACTTCGACATATGCAGCGTTCATCTTAACACCAGAAGACAATACGCTCTGCTTGCCAGCTGTAGGTGTCTCAATTGTAACGTACTTATTAGTTGAGGGGGCTACCTGATTAGATAGCGTGTTTACTGCATCAGCGATCTGATACACGTATGTTAGGTCAATTGGTTGACCACGTTCTGGTAGTGGAAGTTGTGCCATAGTTATATCATTATATCACGAGGGGCTAGGCTAAGTCAAATACTGACGAGTCAGCTACTGCCACTGATGATAGTACCTTTCTTGGATAGGTCATTGTCTGTACTAGCACTCTTACCGAAAGCTTGCCAGTTGGTATTGGCAAAACTACTGAGTTGCCTGTTACAGTTGCAAAGTACTCTAGGGTCCCTGTGCTGCCTGCCTGAGTACCCCATGCAACGTATACGTCATAGTTATTGATAGAAGAGCTAGGGTTTTTCTGGAACTGTGCCTGGGCCTCTGAGCTAACATTCCACTGAGCTATAACCATGCTTCCAGTCTTTGTAATAACAATGTTCTTGTCTTCTGCAGCACTAAGATCTACTGGTGTTGGAGATAGCAAATATTGTGGTGACCAGTGGCTCCAACGGTTACGGTCCTCAGACATAATCCTAAATCTTACAACATATTTGTTTTCATCTGCGTTGATTGGTGGAAGGCTGTCTCTAGAGATAGTTGCTTTTCTTACTTTAGTATCTGCCATTACATCACGTCCATGGCAAATCTAAACTCTAGTAGGCTAGATGTGTTAGTCTCTTTAATGATGGGAAGTCCAGCTGTAGTCTTTGCTACAGTGTACCCCACCAGACCGTACAGTGGATTAATTGTGGCTACGTTTTCAATTCTAAGAGAGTCTAGTGCAACATAATACTTACTAGAGTATCCTGCTGCCTTAGATCCTGCTGCTGCAGTTGTCTTTGCAATGTTAGCATTGGTAACGGCATAACTCACTGTTAGTGATGCTAGGTCAACTGCCGTAATCTTGTGTGTGCCGTCGAACGGTGTTCCTACGCCAGTAACGGTGATTCTTCCACCAACAGCAAAGTCGTGCTCTGCTGCAAAAGTTAGTGTAGCAACATTGTTAGCAACTGCCTTGTGGGTTACATCCATTGTCAGTGCAGGAACAGATACATAGATCTTGATAGCAGAAACATTTCTCCAGCTGAACTCTTGAGACTTTTCTAGGTCTTCAATCTTAGATGAAGCAATGAAGTATCTGTTTGTATTAAAATCATTTGCAACTGCCGTTAGGTGTGTTCTCATTCTTGCATACTGCTGGTTAGCACCAGTGATGTCGTCAGATGATACAAAGTCAACAATCACCTTCACGTCTGTAGGTGAAGATGTGTCTGGATCTTTGTTAACAATTGACATTGCTAACTTGATCTCATCCTGTCCTGAGTTCTTGTCTAGGCTTAGAGAGATACCATTGATGTGTACGTGGGTTCCGTCTTCTGAATATGGAGCGATAGCGGATCCAGTTCCAGTGATCGAAGATGAGTCTCCTCTTAGCAGAACCATGTTGTTTAGGAATCTAGATCTTTCATTTCTTGAAACTCTAATGTTATTATCAAAGATTGCGTTATCTGCATTGGCCTGGAACACTAGATTAGGAACGTTGATTGAGTTTGTCGATGCTCCATCTGGAAGAGTTCCATCTGCTAGCTTATCTAATGGCTGAGAGTAATGTGTAAGTGTCGATGAGCCTGTGGCTTCGTGATACTCCCAGTTTTCTCCTCTTGAGAATGAGTATAGAATTCTGCTGTCTGCTGGACCTGCCGAAGGATTTGATCCTGCAGAGTAAACGCCAATCTCAGTAATCTCATAACGCTCTTCTGTTGGAAGCTGTGCGGTTAGAACGATACTTGATGTTACCTTCGTTGCTGTTCCATCAGTAGTCGATGTTCCAGTGGTTGTTCCTGCTACTGTAAATTGGGTAGCTGTTGCAGAAGTTACAACTGCACCAGTCTTGTTAAATCCTGCAATGCTAAGGCCTACGATGTCAACTGTGTCGTTAACATTTAGTGTATTGCTTCCTGTATAAGTTATAATTGTTCCGTTGCCAACTGCGTCAGTAATTGTTACCTGCTCTGTCTCAGTTACATAACCTCTTGAAACAATTGGTGCACGGAACATCTCAAAGTCTAGGTTCTTCTTGGCTGAGTAATCGCCAAACACACCACCGTCAGCGTCAATGGCAGCTGGGCCACAGCCAAATGCAATATATGAGGCATACGCAGGTGCCTGGCCAATTAGGTATTTAGCCAAAATATTCTTACCAGTATTAGTCAACATTCTTAATTACTTCCTTCAGTATATATTGTATCATTTAGAATGTCTCCACGGCTAAGAATTTCCACCTCAACAAACTCGTCGTCCAAAAGATTGAACACATTAACAATTAGATCCTTGGTATCTGGGTCGATATAAACTACCTCGCCAAATGGGCCTGTCCCAACATCTGGAATCTTCCTCTCTAGCTTGATTGGGTAGTTGTCAAAGTAGGTCCTGCTGGTTCCTGAGATTGGAACTAGTGTGTGAGGGCCATACTTTACACCCAAGCTAGCTAGGTTTTGAATAGGGGTGTAGGCAACCTTCTGCCCATTCACAGTGTCATTTCTAGCAATATTGATAAGCTCTTTACTTGCAATATCTTCAAAGATAAGTGAGTAAGTAACCTCTTCTGCGACTACCGTGCTTTCTTGCAGAATGTCTGGTCGTGCAGCCTTGGTGCCAAAGGTGGCCTGTCCAGTATAGGATATTCCTGACACTGCTGGAGTTGGATCAACCATTACTTAACCTCGCTTAGGTATATTGTCATTGAAGGACCTGAAGGATCTCTGTCGTGTTGAATATTATACACGATAAATCTTGCTGAATCTGAAGCGATAACGTCTTCGCCCTCTTCGTTCTTATATAGAATGTTTACGATATCGCCCAGTTGAATCATTGGGTTTGAGAAAATCCTAACACCAACAGACATCCTAGGCTTCATAATCTTTGAAACCATCCAGCCCATTAGATTCTCTGCGTCTCCAGCAGTTTGAATGTATGGAGAAGCAAGGCTGAACTCATTTCTTCCGTATGTTAGCCTACTGGTCTTAATGTCATAGTAGCTATTGGATTCTTTTTCTGGTGAAACAATTAGCTCACCCTCAAAAATTTGTGGCTTTGAGAAATCACTGCGTCTAGAGAAGTAATCATCTACGCTGTATTCATTATTAGCTTCGCTAGTAAATGTGACACCCATGATGCTTAGTTCGTTGCCCTGGTCTCCAAGAACTATTCTCTTGTCTGATGCATTAAAAATTAGGAACTCTGCCTTGTATGATCCAGCCATGAAGCCAGATACTGTGTACCCTTTTAGCTTCGATGGTGACTGAATTAGTTTAGCATAAAGTGCTGGATACGCCTTGTCATATCTTGCATTGAAGTATGCTGCTTCACGCATAATTGTTCCAAATTCATCGAAGTAAAGATCGAAGGCAGGTGGCTGAGATGGGCTAATTCCAGAAAGGTAGGTTGACTGAATAACGCCACTCATTGCATACTTTCTCAATGAGTCATTCACTGAAATATCTTCGCTAGAGAATGCTGACGATGCTGGAAGGTTAACCGAAGTTGCGGTGTTCTGAGAATAGTTGTTGGTCAGTGCATATATGTTTTCAAACATAGCACGTGAAGCACCACGAATAAATGGTGCCATATTATTTATAATTGGAAGCGGATCTTCGTCATCCACTATCTGGATCAAGCTGTTATTTAGGTATAGGTAGAACCTACGAGTATTTCCAAATGTTTCGTACTCAACGGCAAGGTCATATACTGTTGGGTTAAGATCTAGAGCTACTCTTGACTGTCCTGTGTATGATCCAGTGTCTGTTAAGATTCCTGCGTTTCCACCCCATAGCTTGACTGGAACTGCCTTTCCTCCAGATGGAAGAACCTTGTAGAATACAACATCGTGGTATGAGTTTTCTACATCCTTTACATACCCAGCAATATTGTTAGCTGTAAGAGCAACAATCTCAAAGTAGTAGCCTGTATTTTTTGCTGAGTCAACCATGACTGCTAGACCTGCTGAAGCACCACCAATAGTTCCAGTCTTTTCTGGTGTAACCTCTGGTGCCTGATAGTAGGCGGTTACGCCAACAGGAGTCTGTAGACGATTCTCGTCATTCTCAATCTTTCCAATGATTCTTAGTCTTGTACCAAAGTGCTTATAGCTACTGTTCAATGGCTTGTTGATATATGATACGTAGTCTAGTGGATTCTCTGTGCTTAGGAATGTACCGCCAGAAAAAACTAGTGCAGATGACTGAACAGTTGCTGACTGATCAGTTAGTGTTCTGTTCGTGTCTGTCTCTGGAATATATGAGCTGCTCTGGAAGTTCTTGATAAAGCCACTTCTAGTGCTACGAGAAGCTACTGAATTTGCTTCTCCTGCAACACCTGTGTCAAATCTAACAATGTATGCCTCTGCCTCAGAGCTGTCCACTGCCTCAAATGCCTGGTCTGCTATGTCGTCAATGAATAGTGAGTAGCTAAATGACTTGTCTGCAACCGCAGTAATAATCCATTCACCGTTCAACGCCTCGTCAACACCTACTACGATAACTGTGTCGCCAACGACAAATCCGTTGGTGTATGTTGTTGTAATCGTTGCTACACTGTCGGCTATACTCTTGCCATTAATAATTGCTGATTCTGATTTAAATGGGGTCTGTGTAAATAGATAGCTTGACTGCATATTCACACCACGAACATTGTTGTTGTCTGACCAGTATGTGTTTAGTCCTGCACTGTGGTAGGCTGGCAACAGACTTCCATCTTCTGCCCTTTGTCCAGTTCCAAACTGGCATCTTCCGTGCTTTGCAACAGCACCGTTCTTTAGTCTGGTAACTCCATTAATTGTTTCATAGTTAGGCTCAGCATAGATTCTAACGGATCCTGTAGGATACATTTTTCCGTTGAAAGGAATCTTTGAGAAATACTTTTCATACTCTCTTGTGTTTGTGATCCATACTGTGGAGCCATCTTCGGAGTCTTCCCCGATGGTTAATCCTGGTACGCTGTACTGAACAGCATCGTATTTGATGACTTCACCATTGGCGTAGAAGTAGCCATTATATCTATCTAGGAAGTGAACTGCTTCCCCAAAGTTAATTTCATTATTATATATCTTATTATTCAAGACATACGGAAGCTCGTTTGTTAGATCTGCATTTAGTGGAATTGCAGCTAGGATATATCCACCTACTGAAGACTGATTATTTTGGGCTACCCTTCCTTGCTCAGGTGCTGACACACTCCAGAGCTGTGCTGGTCTATATACCCAATACTGATCTGATTCTTTTTCAGTAAAGTTAATCGGTAGCTGCTCTCTTTCAATATACCTTGAAGTGTATGTAACAACTCCAGAGTTGAATACCGCATTTTCCTGAGAGCTAATCTCTACAATGTTTGATAGCTCATCTCTTGACCTCTGGTTCTTTACAACTCCGTCTTGCTGGAAGTCATTAGATCCATATAGCGTAATGTCAATAGCTCTGTCTGACTCTGATGGCATCATATAGCTCTTGCTCATTACAATAAAGTTGTTGTATTCGTCAAAGAACATGGCTGACTGGGTGGCTACCGCAAGGTCCTGTAGTACCTGGGCTATTGTCTTGTCTGGTGCAACAAAGAAGTTTTCTACTATTGGATCTGACTCATTTGCTATCCTCTTAAAGACATAATTTGAGAAGCCAACATAGTCTAGCAGGGTTGCTACAGCAAAGCTGAGCGATACATTAGAAAGCAAAATCTGTGGTGCAGTGGTGAATTCAAAGTAGAAGAACATATCCCTTAGCGATAGCGATACCTCTCGTGAATTGCTATCTATAGATGGGAATCCTTCTGAGTATAGTGTCTTTAGTGGCAGGTAATAATCGATACCATCAACGTTAGCGATTACTTCATAAAACTTAATTTGAATATTTTGAGTTATGAAGTCAGCTATTACGCTCTTTGTATTGGTTTTAGAGAATGCCATGTCATAGTCAAATATGTTTAGGGTTCCAGTGCCAGCCAAAAGCTGACCAACTGGCATACCGCTTAGGCCAAGGTCAGAAGCTGGCTTTGTAATAGAATATCCAACAACCTTGTCTGTAAGGTTGACAGCTAGTCTTGGAGACATTTCAATAAGGTCAAAGATAGCGTCGTTCTTAGTCATTGTTTCTACTGCAATACGTAGGCCAGAGATGTACTGCAGCTCACGGTACTGCAGTTGCGATGTCATTGGATTAATAAACTTTGCTGGGTCAGTTAGATCTTCTACTAGCCCTAGCTCTGTCTGGTCACCGTCATTCTTTAGTGACCATCCATATTCAGGTGCAAAGGTCTCGTAGGTGCTTCCTGTCCAAATGTGGTATGTTCCTCTTGCGTTATCTGAGGAACCAACTAGGTATGCATATCCGACGACGGTGTCATCTGGTAGCGATAGAGAAGAGACTAGTGTACCAGCGTGTTTGAAGCTGCCCAGGTACTTGTCTGGCACGATTAGACCATATACAATCTCTACGTAGCCATCGCTTTTAATAACATTGGTACCATCAGTTCTGAGAGAGTTCTCGTCGAATGACATAGCTGTAACCCAGTTATTATTTTCCAAATACTGAATTGACCATCTTTCTGGCACAGATCTATTTTGATCTCCATAGAATGGGTCGTCAAACTGACCGCTGTTGTCTCTGAATGGACCAAGGTCTATGTCACCAACACCAGTCTGCATCTTTACAACAATCTTGTTGGCTGGAACTGCATTCTTGTATACCACAAATGGTGCAGCATCATCGATGTAGTGCTTGTTATTTAAAAAGTTTACAGCAATTCCACGCTCGTCGTAGCCATCTGTTCTATACGATGTCCAATACTTGAACTGATCATCTTTGTGTGCCATGTAGAAGCGTGGGCGTAGAAACATATTTACGTTTGAGTGGTGCAAGTATTGACCAGCAGACTCTAGGTATCTTACCTTGTTGATTCCAGAGCGAGGTCTGAATTTTCCAAAACAATCTTCTAAAGAATATAGGAGATTCTCCTTGTCCTTTTTAGACCTAAATGTTGCAGGAGTGTCTGCATTCAAATCAGTAAAGCCGCCGTCAATGATAGTGTCTGAGTCTGTTGCTCCTGTGTAGAAAGATCCTGCATCAAGAATGTCGAATGCGTTTTGTAGTGAGGCATACGGAGACTGATTTACTACTGGAACAGTTAGTCTTTCATACGGACGATAGCGGTAGTTGCCAGCCTTAATAATGTTTCCTGGAACATTCATATTCCATTCTGAAACTACTAGCGATCTGGTCTTTACTGTAGATGAGGTTTCTAGGTGTGATTTTAGTTTTTCGCTACTCCACATACTAAACCTCTTCTAGTGATACTTGTACATTCCAAAGATCGTGATTGTTTGCTCCACGCTTTACAACTGAATAGGAGAAGTCTGAGATATACATCTCTAGAACCTGATTATATTTTGCTAGTTGCTTGAAAGCCTCTGTGCTGCTACCGTATACATTGTGCTTGTCATACGCTAGGTATACCCAGAAAGATCCTGCGTGATTCTCGTACCAGTTTAGCAGATCTACACCGCCAGCACCACCATCGGTAGTAAATTGCTGATCGTTACCAATACCATTATTGATAGGCAGAGTTGGTTTTCCAGTTGTTTGATTAAAATTAGCTAGGTCAGCGTATGATCTTGATGGCAGCATATCCCAAGATACAGAAATATTAATCTTATCTGCAATGTGGTATGAACGCATACGACCATTAATCATACGCTCACGCTTTTCAATTCTTGTTGTTGAGAAGTCTATTGGGCTACGGTTATCGTCAGACAGAATAATGAATTGGTTTAGCAGTGCGTCGCTAGTCAATCCAGTATTGTCTGAGTCTATCTCGTATCCGTCTGGAACATAGAACTGCTCTTCAGTTTCTAGGCCTGCGTCAATAATCTGTACGCTACCTGGGTTTTCTGCCCACAACATAGCCTGTGGTCTAGAATACTTCTTACGACCAAGTATATAGTTTGGACTAGCCATTGAACCTGTTTCCTCTAATTCTCTGCGAATCAATTCGCTTAATCTGTGTCATAACCTGTCTAGCGATCTGGTCAGCATCAGCGTCTGTTTGTACGTTAACGTTTACACTATAATTATACACTGATTCGCCTGCAGATGCACCACTATTTATAGCCTTTAGACCATCTACCCCAAATCTTCTAACTGCAGAGCGGTTCATTACAAACTCTCCAGGGGTTAGTAGAGATGGAACCGTGTCAGTTCCCATGTTGTACTTACTTCCAACCATACCACCTGTGTTAAACTTTGATAGCGGTGGTAGATTTCCATCGAAACCACGCTCAACTCTTACAACATTACCAGAAATTTGAAGCGGCTTACCGTTGATATTGTTCTTTTCTGGACCCCATCTAAGAGCTACGCTGTTACCATTTGCAGATATGCCATGCATATACATACCCTTTGGCATCTTTACGTACTGCCCAAGCTTAGCTGTCAAGGTCTTTGTTCCAGGAGCAACAGACATACCTGGCATAATGCTTGTTGTCAGTGGGTTGCTTGCTGTTGCACCTGGTGCATTTACAGCAGCATTATTTGCGTTGGCCTTCATGGTCCAAGCTTCTTTTGTCTTGTCCCAAGCCCATGACATTCCAGGTGCAAGGTATCCACCCTTTGTTACTGCCTGGTACTCCCACTTCTTTGTCTTTGAGTTGTAGACACGCTTGAAGCCTTCCTTTGCAGCAAGGTTATTTGCTGGAGTTTGGTCTCCACCTCCGTTACCGCCGTTGCCTCCACCAGAATTTCCAGGATTTGAGATAGATCCAGATGATAGCTTTCCAGTTACATCTGGAACATCTACTGTGTCGAAGTTGTTCCAGGCCTTCTTGATTGATTCTACTAGCCCAAGTGCTGTAGTTAGCTGTCCAACATAGTCTTTTGCCTTTACCTCTGCACTGTCAGCTGCAAGGGCTGCGTCAATCCACTTTTGCTTTCTAGCATCAATCAGTTCAAGTTCTGCGTTCTTTTCATCTTCGATCTTCTTTAGTGCCAAGTCTGCTGTCTTGAGGTTTTCCTGAGCTGTTGCAAGTTCTCCAACCTGTAGGTTGTATATCTGATCCTCAATAACTCTTATTTCATTGACTAGTGGCTTACGCTTTTCTTCAAGCTTGTAAATCTGGTCCTGAAGACCAAGAATTAGCTTAGACTTCTCTTCCTTCTTTTCTTCAAGATTAAATATCTGCTGACCAATAGCGAACTGACGTGCCTCAATCTGCTCTCTAGACATACCGTTTGCTGAACGCAGGTTAGAAATTTCATTCTCACGTGCTGCCTGCAAAGCTTCTTGCTGTCTTGCTCTTGCTGCCTCTGCCTCACGAGCACTTGCTTCCTGCATTGCTCTTGCAGCTTCTGCTGCGTTACCACTGGCCATGGCAGTTGCAATGTTAAGCCTGTCTTTATCTTGGTCCAGAACTTCCTTGTTTGCAGCTGCCGTAGCCTCAAGGGATTTCTGCTGAGCATCATACTTCTTATTGATGTCTTCAGTCTTCTTGTCGATCAGTGTTAGGTCGTTAGATAGGTCTGAAGACTCTTCCTGCAGATCAGCAATTGGTCTGTTGTACTGCATCTCAATCTCACGCTCAATTGCTGAGATGGAGTTGTTTAGCTCCTCAATTGGTCGATCGATTGTAAGCTCAATCTCTCGCTGCTTCTTATCTGCAGTTACCTGTAGTCCGTCGATCTTGTCCTGAGCAGCATCTACTGCCTTCTGTGCATCGTCTACTGCCTTTGTTGCAGTCTTAATCTTGCCTGCATACTTTTTATCGACTTCTCGCTCTTCAACGTCAAACTGCTTCATTGCATTGTCGTATAGTACGTCGAATTGCTTTCTTAGTCCTTCTGGTGATGCTGAATCGAAAGCCACTTCAATCTTTACCCCAGACTTTAGTGCATTAAGGTAGTCGTAGATTTCCTTTGAGTTGATCTTTCCGTCTTTAAGGTCATCTATGAACTTTTGTGCAATAAGTGGGTTGCTTAGAATGTCATTGATCTGCTCTGCCGATATTCCCATTTTTGACAATAGAGGGACAATAGTTGTAAAGCTCTTTGTAAGACTATTATCAATCTTCAACTGGGTTAGAAGATCCTTAAGTTCTTTAGTTGCTGCTGCCTTGTTTGCTTCTTTGATTAGCTTTACAAGTTTCGCCCAGGCAGCTGAGCCAACCTTTGTAGTAGCAATAGCTGCAGCAAGAATTGGGTCCTTGGCAGACTCAAACGCAGATGCTGCAGAGAATCCAGCTTTAGAAAGTCTGTTATATGCTACTGATGCATTATATGCTTCTGACCTCTGCTCCTTTAGTCTATCGATGCCCTTTTCATAATCAGACTTCTCTCCTCCGCCGCCACCGCCGCCTTGGAACTTATCGACTTTGCCCTCTAGACTTGTGACAAGCTTCATCTTCTTTAGAAGAGCATCCATGTTTTCATTAGTTCCAGCTATTGCATCTTGTGCCTGAGCGGCAGCAATGGCAGTAGCCCACATAGCGTTAGAAGCAATCTTCTGAGCTTCAGCTTCCGAATATCCCATCTGAATTAGTGTTGAGTGGGCATTAATTTGATTCTGCAATGTAGAGATTTGCTCGTCAAGGCTTAGGGTAGTGGCATTGATATCTTCATTTTGTTGAGTCATTAGGGCAGCTTCTGCATTTGCCGCAGCCTGCTGGTCCTTAGTATCTCTAATTAGACCATTATACTTTAGGCGTAGCTTGTTTGCTGCTGCAAGCTCTTCTACTGTTGCATCGTCCTTAGCAGCTTCTTGGAATGCCTTAAGGTCTTCTGTAGGCATTTCGATTCCTGCTGTAGCAGCCTTAATTAATAGTAGTTGGTCATAGACATTCTCGATTCCGCCAACCTGATCCTTGATGTCAAGATTTTCAAGTATTCCTGGCAGGATCATTCCAAGGGCTGTTGGATCAAGCCTCTCTAGCTGTCCGCTGATCAATGCTAGCTGCTGATTGAACTCATCAGCAGACAGTGTTCCTGCTTCCCAACCTGCCTTTAGACCAGAGAACAGTGCTGAGAATTCTGCAGACATGGTTTCAGATGCTTTAGACATCTCTGCATTCTGAATACCGAACCAAGCACCTGGGTTGTAGTTCTTTGTAAATGAGCTTTGGAACAATGTTGCTGCTTCTGTTGCAACATTAGAAATCTCTGCAAGACCTTCTTTTGTTGAGAAGTCAAGCTTAGTAAATGATAGATTTAGATCTCTGCGTCCAGCCTCTTCTACAATTGCCTTTACAAGAGTATCTACAGCTTCCTTCGGTGCTCCAGATGCTGCCATTTGGATTGATAGACTCTTTAGGGCTAGCTCTGCCTGCTGCTTGCTAGCGTTCTTAATTGCATTAATTTGTGTATCGAACTGCCCCTTGAACTCATCGTTGCCACGTAGTTCATCTATCTTTGACTGCTGGTCTGATGTTGTAGCAGATGAACCTGTAAAGCTTCCCTTGAAATCTACAGCCTTAGCAGTGAACCCAAGTAGCTCTCCAGCCTTAGACATCTTCTCAGATGATAGGAACGCTGTGTCTCCTAGTCCCTGGATGTCTTTTCTAGCATTCTCTACTACCCCATTTATAATTTGGAAGGCTGTGACTGCTCCACCAATAAGCGGTAAGAACTTAAAGAATAGTCCGCCAACACGAGTTATGACTGATCCAAACTTTCCTAGTGGCTCTAGTGCCTTAGAAGCAAGGTTGCCAAGATTTCCTGCAACATTCTTTGCTCCTGCAAATCTTCCTACTGCGTCACCCTTAGCTAGATTCTTAAAGAATCCTGCACGTCCACCACCAGCACTAATTAGGTTTGCTGCATCTGTCGCTGCCGATACTACCTGTCTTGCTTTTTCAGATGCGATTAGAGCTCTGGTAGTAGTTCCAAGAATTAGTAGTAGGTTAGATACTTCGAAGATTGTCTGACCAATGCCGCCAAGTTCAAGGCCAAATGCTGATGCCAGGAAGGTTGCTGAGCTAATTGCTCCAGCCAATCCAATAACCTTGTTGGTTAGACCTGCAAACGAGGTCATTGTTCTTCCAACATATCGGTCAAGTGCGATCTGTCTATTCTTTTCTAGCTGAGCAGCCTTGTCAGAGGTGACAACATTTCCAGACTTCTTATCTCTTGTCCATGTTTGTGAGGTTGTTCCAACGGTTACTACTCCGCCTGTTCCTGCTCTACGACTACGTGGCCTAGCTGCTGACTGAACAGTTTCTTCCATAGCCTTCTGAACTTCTGGCTTTCCCTCTTCGATAGCTGTGGTAACACCGTCTACAAGATTCTTGGTTGCTCTCTTAGTCTTCTTTGCTGGGGACTGTGCCTCAGAGTACTCGTTCATATTGTCAGCAATTGCTGAATCTAGGCTACCCTTACGACCAGTCTGACCACCAGTTCTATAGGTTCTAGCATCCATAGGAATTCTATCTGCTGGTCTGTAGGTAGATCCCTTACCAGTTAGAATTTCTAGTCTTTCTAGCTCACTCTTTGCAGCGGCTAGTCTTCTTGCCATGTCGCCAGTAATACGTGCAATAGTCCTTGACTCTCCGTCAATAACCATTCTAATTTCTTCTGTGCCCTCACGCCAGTATGCGGCAGAGGTCTTTAGCTTATTTCTAACATCTTCTGTCCAGTTAGTTCCAAGTGTCTCTGCAGTTGCAGGAGCCCAAACACGTGCTGCAGCCTGGCTGTCCATAGCACCAACAACTTGGCCACGAGCACCGCCAGCATTTCTGTTTCTAGCTCTTACGTTTTCTGCAGCTTTGGCCACTAGTGGGTCATTAACAATTCCGTTGTTTTCAATCTCAGCAAGTCTGATTGCTTCCTGACCAATCTCAGAATCGATTTCATTAATGACCTTCTTGATGCCATCAGTTATTTCAACTCCGCCACGCTCAACAGTAGCTACTAGACCGTCGACTACTGAGAACCACTGCTCTTTAAATACAGCAACTGGCTGGCCCTTCTTTAGAGCCTGGTTCTGAGACTCCCAAATATCTCTAGTAAGGCTTCCAAGGATTCTTGAACCATCTGCGTTTCTTTGTAGCTCTCCCTGGATGTGACCTCTTTGAAGTTGCTCTGGCCCACGCATGGCTAGGCCCTTAGCCTTAGCTGCTGCCTCTACATTTGTCTTAGTTAGCTTTTGTCCAGACTCAACGATTCCGTCAAGTACCTTTAGGATGTCTTCAAGTGAATTGTCAAATGAAAGTAGTCTATCTACAAGACCAGCAATTGGTCTCTCTGATCTTGAAGATCTAGTCTGGTAGTCTTTTCCACCGACGTTTACAGATCCCTGTACAAATCCTGGAATGTTTCCAGCAATAATACCCTGAATTAGTGGGGCATACTTCTTTGCCATATCTGCAGGAATAATAGCTTCACCATTTGAAACCATTGCTGCGATAGAGTCAGATGTTCCAGACCCTGGGCCAACAATAAATCCACCTGTTGCTGCCTTGACAACTTTGGAGTTCTTTCCTCCCATAGATGTAGGAATTACTCTGCTAGCGAATCTTTCAGATGCTGCGTTTGATCTTTCATAGGCAGCTGTAAGTTGGTCAACTGCTGCTGCTTCTGACGTGAAAATCTGTGGAAGTCTTGCGTGTGTCTGTTCTAGAGATGCCGCAATTGCTTCAGAGCGTAGCTGCTCTTCTGTCATATACTGTAGCTGTTCACCAAGTACGTTTGACTGGTTTCCTACTCCCATGAAAATGTTGCGTAGGAACTGGAAAGACTTAATTAGGTTAGCAGCACCGTTGGCTACAAGACCAAATGTCATAAGTGCTACAGGGGCTAGTCCACCAAGAACAGCAATTGTTCCTGTGATAAAGCCCTTTGCAGTATCCCCCATGTTATTGAATACGTCAAGGACGCTAGTTCCAAACTTAATAAGTGGTGTAACGAGCTTCATAAACTCTTCACCAATAGGTGCTAGAGCAGCCTTAAACTCCTCAATAGCGGCTTTAAACTTGTAGGTGGTGGATTCTTCTACTGCTTTTAATTCTTTGTTTGACAGGGCTGCCAGTTCTGCTGTGGATGCCTGCATTAGGTCCATTACCTTGGCTGCCTGGCTACCGTCCTGAATAACGTTCTGGAATAGTGTAGATAGACGAGCAAACTGGAACTTACCAAAAAGCTGCTCAATAGCACGAGCACGGTCAGTAGGATTTAGCTCATCCAAAGCCTTAGCAAAGTCTACAACAATCCCAGTTACATTGCCTGCGTTCTTTGATACAATGTCACGAATACCAATTCCGTAGATGCCAAGCATATCAGCAGCTTTTTGAGTTGGGTTAATCAATGATGCTAGACCAGACTTAAGTGCGTTAGCACCTTCTGAAGCGTTGATTCCACCTTCCTTCATAGCTGTTAGGAAGAATGCAAGGTCTTCTACGTCTCCACCAAGTTGCTGGATAACAGGTCCAGCCTTTGGAATAGCTTCTGTTAGGTCCTCAATAGATGTAACAGTCTGGTTTTCTACTGCGTTTAGGAAGTCAATCTTTCCTGCAAGCTGTGTAGTGGCAACACCAAAAGCGTTTGTTAGAGAGATTGATGTCTCTAGTGCTTGCTCTTGGCTTACGTTACCAAGAACTGCTAGACGAGTTGCTTCTGCTACCTGGGCAGTTAGGTCTGCACCCTGCTTACCCATAGCTGCTGCTTGTGACGCTAGCTGCATTGTGTCTGCTACAGCAACACCATACTTGGTGTATTCTTCTGCAAGTGTCTTGATCTGTTCAATCATTGCATCTGTCTCTGATGATGGGGTCATCAGGTCACCGTAGACACGCTTGAACTTGATTGTCTGCTCTTCTAGGTCCATGAAGGCTTTAGCAGCAGTTGTTCCAAATACAGATAGTGGAATTGTAAAACCAACCATAAGCTGACGACCAGCCCACTGGGTGTTCTTACCAAAGTTTAGAAGATTAGTTGATCCCTGCTTAAGAAGCTGATTAAAGATCTGCTGCTTCTGTGCAGCTATTGCCTGCTTAG
>JACCDQ011700481.1_pt1 | contig 23843 bp, 17 predicted proteins | sample 7446031 | NCBI WGS metagenome assembly JACCDQ01 (sample SAMN15323442, study PRJNA562643) | freshwater metagenome | isolation source: river surface water | place: USA:Blue River Watershed | collected 2017-08-17 | reverse complement strand
CGTTGCATGTCGCAAACCATTAATGGCGTTTTCATATAACTACGCAATGGACGTGTTAAAAAATACCATTCATAGAATTGATCAAGACGTAAATTGAAATGGGGTTTATTTTCGTCTAAAGATCCCGTATTTTCAAAAAATTCTTTCTTAGCTAAATTTAACTCTTCAGTAAATTCAGCAGAAGTGTAATGACCAATCAGCTTGTGCAGACTTTTCATAAGTTGTTCATAGTTCATTATTCAGACTCCGCTCTTTTTTTTTATGCATTTCTGTGATGAAGAAGTCGAAAAGCTTCGAAGCTTCGTGTGGACCCGGACGGCTTTCAGGATGATACTGAATTCCTAGGCAGTTTAATTTTTTAGAGTAGAATCCAGCTACCGTTTGGTCGTTTAAGTTACGATGAGTAACGACAACGTCTTCTGGAAGCGTTTCATCTTTAACGGCATACCCATGATTCTGGCTCGACATGTATATCTGTTTTAATAGTTCATCTTTAATGGGGTGATTTGCTCCTCGGTGCCCAAACTTCATCTTATAAGTCTTTGCTCCCAAAGCTAATGACAAAACTTGGTGCCCCATACAAATTCCGAACACAGGCATACGACCCACAAAGTGCTTGATCGTTTCTGGCGCATTTTTAACTGCCGCCGGATCTCCTGGACCATTCGTCAACATCAATGAATCAGGCTTCCAGTCCTCGATTGATTTTATATCAGAACGAGAAGGAAAAACACGAATCGCCGAAGTTCTTTGTTCAAGTTCACGCAAAATATTTTCTTTGGCCCCGAAGTCTAAAACGGCAACGCGCGGACCATCTGCAAGCTTTCCCTTACGATCTTCAATTTGCTTTCGACTACAAAGATGCACCCAATCGGATTCTAGGTTTTTCTGTTTTGTAATTAAATCTTTAGCTTTTGCACGGGCTTGATCGGCGTTTTCCGCTGCAACTAACGCTCCCCATGGAGTACCTTGCGAACGCAGTTTAATGACCAACGTACGTGTGTCGACTTCAGTCAGAATAGGTACTTTGTGTTTGATCAAAAGCTGAGACCAAGATTTTTCGCGACCGGTGTTTTGCATTTGAACGCAAACAAAGCCTTGAATCCACATGCGGTCAGACTCCCAAACTTTTGGGTCGACGCCATAGTTGCCTTGCATCGGTGCCGTCATCACCATAATCTGAGAAAAATAAGATGGGTCTGTCGCGATTTCTTCATATCCTGAGTGGCTGGTATTAAAAACAACTTCTCCTGCTTTTTCTGGAAACTCAGCTTGTTCAGACATTTGCATTCCTTCGAATACATCACCGCTTTCAAGAACTAGAAATGCTTTTTTCATGCGTCTCCTTTACCGAGTTGGCGAATGATCGCTTCGCGAATAAAAACACCATTTTCAACTTGTTTTAAAATCACGCTGCGGCCGTCGTTGTGAATTTCTTTTTCAATTTCAATCCCATAATTCACTGGGCCAGGATGCATAATCAACGCATCTGACTTTAAATAATTAAGTTTAGCGGTGCTTAACCCAAAATTTTCAATGTAGTCATCAACCAGAAACATATTATCACTATCATGACGTTCTTTTTGTAAACGCAGGGCATAGGCAACATCAGCCCACTGTAAAGCCTCTTTTAAATTAAGAAATTTTTTGATCTGAGAATTATTTGATCTAACAAAATCTTCAGGGCCACAAAAAGCGACATTGTATTTCAATATTTTAGATAACTCGACATGAGAAGCGACTACGCGCGAATGTTTAACGTCTCCGATAAAAAGAACATTTTTACCATCGAGATTTTTCCATTTTTCGTGAATCGTTAAAGCGTCTAATAACGCTTGAGTAGGATGACCCTGCTTTCCCCAACCTGCATTCAACAGGGGCACCGAAAGTTTTTCTTCAAGTGCTGCCAAATCGACTTGGTCTTGGCACCGAATTACAAAAAACAACGGTCTCATCGCTTCGATATTAAAAACTGTGTCTTCAATTGTTTCGCCCTTTTCGAGACTGGTGCCGACACCACCGTCTAAAATTAACGGATGAAATCCGGCACGACTGCAAGCCGCTTCGAAACTAAAACGCGTTCGGGTGCTGGGCTCGAAGAATAGCAACGCCGCAGTTCCCTTATATCCAGAGTGATAAACACCGCTGGTTAGACTATTTCTATTAAAATTTGCTTTTAATTGGAGGGCTTCAGAGAATAGAGTTTCGACTTTTGATTGAGAGAGATTTCGCAGTGATAACAAAGAGCTTTTGCTCGCGGGCATTGGATATCAGAGTAGTGGCCACAAACAGCTTTGTCAAAAATGGAATCTGATTTTACTTGGGTTTTGCATCGAGCCAAGTGCTTTATTTTTAATCATTACTAAACTCAGACAAAAACTAGAACTCTTTACCTACTCCCATTCGTACGAATATGGTGCTGGTTTCAGCCGAGTCAGATTTAAGATAGAATTGCTTTTCGATCGAGGCGGTAATGAAGTTTTTTGTTTCAAGAGCGTAGTCGACTCCTAAAGTTAAGCCATAGGCCGCCGTCGTTCCCAAACTACTCTCTACCAATGCGGTCGAAGATTTTGATATGGGTTGTTTAATATTTAAACCCAGAGCACCCCAAAATTGGAATTGAGAAAATTCTTTAACGAATTTGCCGTAACCACCTACACTTAAATATTTTATATCCGTATTGCAATCACGCGAAGTTTGATTCGCACAACCAGTTATGTTTGCGGCACCGATCGCATTAAACTGCTCGTAGGCAGCCAATCCACGTATGCGAAACCAAGGTTGAAAATACTGACGATCGACTGCCAATGATAAACTGATCGAATTTCCAGTGTTATCAACGTTTTGAGTTGTCGTCCCGTCACCTACTTTTATCGCTAGATTATTTGAAGCCAATCCCAACAAAATTGATCCGATAAAAGGTACTCGTGGCCCTTCAGGCACTTTAACTTCTTTAGGTTTTTCAACCTGCTTTACGACTGTGGTTGGCGGATGAACCACAGCCGCAGAATTTGAACTTTGAGCCGCTAAAGTCGCGGTAACTTTGTTTTTTTCAATAGCTTTGCCATTCAACAGTGTCGCCAATGCGCGATCTTTACTAATATTACCCACTTTAAGTTGACCGATTGGCTTGTCATTCGAATCTAATACTTGAAGCTGTTGACCAACCTGCACCTGCGAGCCCTGAAGAAGAACCAAAACCTTCGTGCCCTTCACTTTGAATACGATCATCGCCATTGAGAATTCAGAAACTAATACAATAAATAAAAAAAGGGCGGTTAAGAGTTTCATAAAACCTTTACTTAAGTTGAGTTAGTACACGTTGCCAACGTATTTTGCTTTCAGGAGAAAATGAAAACCAGACAAATTTAGCCTGACTTTCGATTTGATCCAAAGAAACTAATCCTAAGTCGCGTGAGTCTTCACGAGAATTGGGATTATCACTTAAAACGTAAACTTCATTAGGCCCAACTTTTTGTTTTCCGTTCGAAATTTCGACCTCATCGCCTTCGATACCAGCGACTCGTTTGATATAAGAAATTGTTGGCTTGCTTTTAAATGAGACCACGACCAGGTCTCCTTTTTGTGGCTTCTGCTGAAAATAGGTCGACTCACTCCATGGAAAACGAATACCGTAGCTGATTTGCGAACCCATGATAATATCGCCAGGTAATAAAGCCGGAGACATCGATTCAGTCGGAATTTTATAAACCGACACTAAAAATAAACGGCAAAAAAGGGCTACAGCCATGACGAAGAAAATAAATGAATACTTTGCGAAAGAATTTTGCATAGCTATTAGTCTCTATGTTCTTAAAAAAAAAATCCTCACGCAAGTCTGGAATTAAAACTACTGAATCGACTTCAAAAATCGATTTCCACGTATTTGAGTTGGGTCACAGATGAAAGGAGCGGATTCTAAAGTTTCATTACAACTTAACCAAATGAAAGACGCTCTACCCACCAACAAGTCTTCGGGAATAAAACCCCAAAAACGCGAATCATGTGACTGGTCTCTATTGTCTCCCATGGCAAAATAGGATTTTTCTGGAACGATGAATTCTTTCTCTTCCGAACCAACATGTTCGTTTTTAGAGAAGAAACGAACCGTATGAAGCCCATCTTCTGGACGTTCGGGCTGAACTTGTTCTTCGAAGTAAGTAAAAGCAGAATCTTCTTGAAATCCAACGTCTTGCGCCGGCTTCAAAACCCAGGGTTCTCCGTTAATAGAAATCTGACCGTTTTGCACATTGATTTTGTCACCGGGTAGCCCAATCAGACGTTTTATATAAAACACATCTCTATTTTCGGGAAAACGAAAAACAATAACGTCACCCCGCTGAGGCTGCTTCCACTTGACAAGCCAACCATCACCGACTGGCCACTTAAGCCCATATGAAAATTTCTTCACCAAAATGTGGTCATGAATCAATAAATTCGGAACCATACTTTCTGAGGGGATTACAAAAGGCTCGAAAGCAAACCAACGAAATGCAAAGATCAGAAAAATCGGAAAAAAGAAAAGGCCCAAGGCCTGAGGCCACGTTCCTTGCTTTCCTTTCTTAGGATTAAGAATTGCAAAACTAGTCATGAATCGAGTGAAAAAAACGAGTCCAGCGAATTGTTAAAGGATTACAAATCACAGATACAACCGGAAGCATCTCTTCACAACTTAACCAGACAAATCCGGCTTTACCTAAAATATTTTTCTTCGGCACGAATCCCCAAAATCGAGAATCTAATGAATTGTAGCGGTTATCGCCCATCACAAATAAAGAATCTTCAGGAACAATCCATTCAGAATCTCCGGCAAAACCAACAAGCTCGCCTTTTTTAATTAAAATGCTGTGATTGACTTCTTTCGGTGAATCATTTGTTCCACCAATCAATTTTTCAGTGAAATGTACATAATTTGCTTTGGTATCTTGAAATCCGCCTTCACTTTTAAAGTCTTCTTCGCGAAGATAATCAAAGTCTGTCGATGATTGAGGAAGAACTTTTTCTTGAGGTTTATCATTGATGTATAAAGTTCCATTTTCAAATTTAACTTTATCACCAGGAATTCCCACAATACGTTTGATGAAAAAAGTGTTCATATCTTTTGGATATTTGAAAACGATCACTTCACCACGCTCAGGTTCACGAAACTTAACCATCCAGTTTTCACTGAACGGAAACCTAACACCGTAAACCAATTTATTTACAAAAATGTGGTCATTTTTTAATAAAGACGGAAACATCGATCCCGATGGAATGACGTAAGCTTCTAAAAAAAGCCAACGAATCGTTAATGCGGCCAAGATGGCCAACGCCATCGAACCCCAGCCTTCAGTCCAAAACAGCTTATTTTTTACATCAAAGCCGTTGTACTTTTGGTACTTAGGTTTCACTGGAGCATTTAAATAATTCTTAAACCAATTCATACGGATCTCCCGGTCAATGCTTAATCATTCTACCAAATTACGAAAAACACAATGATCTTAATAGGTTTGCTTTGGCCAACGCCGGAAATAAAACTAGTCTAGCTAAACCACCATACAAACTGACTTCGTTTTGCAGAAAATTGAAGCAATTTTGTTACCTACAAAACTGATCATCTCATACTTTTAACTCAGGCAACCAACCTGAGAGTTTAAAAAATAATTCAAATTGAGATTCTCTAAGAACATGTATGCTTAACTGGACTAGACAAAAGTAAAATTAAAACAACGTAGAATCTAACTTTTATTCATTCGTTCCGATGAGTCCTCTATGAGGTACGTTGTCTTAATTTGTTTTTATTTTTCATACGGATACGCTTATGAAGTCGACCAGTTTACAAACAGAGATGTAAAGATTCAAGACAGCACAGATGAAATCGACAAAGAAATAAATCGACGCTTAGCTAAAGCCGTCGAAAAGGCGAACTCATCTGGTCCATTAAGTTTTCATTTCAAATGTAACGGTGACTCTGAAGACAAAAAAGAATCCCGTCTTAAATTATTTAGCTCTATTCGAGATGAATTGACTTCTTCCACTGTAGTAGGAGTCATTGAAAAGTATATAGCTAAAAGCCCCAAAATTTCTAAAAGATCCGTTCAGTTTTCAGATTCGATTTACACAGATGCTGAACGCTATTCTAAAATTTTAAAAGTTTATGAAACTACATCAGTTATAAAAATTAATGGAGTCGAGATTGGTTCTGACAAGCTTGGGCATTTTTTTGATCAAGGTTATAGTGTTTATTTAAGTCATTATAAAACGCAAACTAATGCACAAAAATATCGAAGCAGCCTTGTTGATTCGAGTGAAATGGAAAAGTTCGAGTATGGTTTAAGAACTACCGGAATCTATTCTTACTCTGACATTGCGGCAAATTACGAGGGTCACAAATTTTGGGAAAAAATTTGCGGAAATATAAACAAAGACACAACAAAAACAGCTGCCGACTATTTTAAAATTCACAGCTGCCACAGCGATTCTTACATCCAATGCGATATATCAACCGGAAAATGGACTATGAACCCATTAAAAAAGTTCACTCTACGAGACTATGTTAATTTAGCATGGGATGAATCAACGAACTGCAATATGTATTCAAGCGATGCTACATCTTTTATTGCTAAGCAACTTAGCCGAAAAGTCCATCTGTACAAAGGTAACCCAAAACAACCTTGCCCGGTCGACCCTAAAAACTGCCTTAAATTAAATCAGTTATACAAACCATCCGAGCTTACATTTATTGCAAGCCCGATTTGTAAAAAAATTATCGCAGCAGATGACGATCAAACAAAAATTGATCCTTCTGAAAAATTTAATTACGACATCGAAGATTACTGGAATGGTAAATCAACCCAAGATAAATCGCAGAAACCAAAAGATGATCGCGCTAAGGGCAAAAGATGATTTGACCGGAAAAAATCCCGGTCAATTTTGAAAATATAAGCCTAGTCTTCGACTTTCAAGATCGCTAAAAATGCTTCCTGAGGCACGTCGACCGAGCCGATTTGCTTCATGCGCTTCTTACCTTCTTTTTGTTTCTCAAGAAGTTTACGTTTACGCGATATATCGCCGCCATAACATTTTGCTGTTACGTCTTTACGAATCGCGCCTAAAGTTTCACGCGCAACGATTTTAGCGCCAATCGCGGCCTGAATGGCCACTTGGTATTGTTGACGCGGAATTAGCTCTTTCATTTTTTCAGCCAAAGCACGACCGCGAGTTTGCGCTTTCGAGCGGTGAATAATTAAAGATAAAGCATCGACGGGTTCGTCATTAATAAGAATATCCATCTTAACAAGATCAGCTTCTTCGAAATCCATGAATTCATATTCAAGTGAAGCATAACCTTTAGTGATTGATTTCAAACGATCGTAGAAATCCATCACCATTTCATTCATCGGCAATTTGTATTCGATGATCACTTTGGTTTCATTCACGTAATCCATACGAAGCTGAATGCCACGCTTGTCTTCGCAAAGCTTTAATAATCCACCGATATATTCTTTTGGCGTATGCAATGTAACCTTTACGTAAGGTTCTTCCATCTTAGCAATTTGTGTTTCGTTCGGCATGCCCGATGGATTTTCAAGCATCATCACGGTTCCGTCATTTTTAGTGATTCGGTAAACAACCGTCGGAGCCGTCGTGATCAAATTTAAATTGAATTCGCGTTCAAGACGCTCTTGCACGATTTCCATATGTAATAGACCTAAGAAACCACAACGGTATCCGAAGCCCAAAGCTAAAGATTTTTCTTTTTCAAAAGATAAAGACGAGTCATTTAAGCAAAGTTTATCCAAAGCATCTTTTAAGTTTTCGTATTCAGTAGCCACAACCGGGAAAATACCGGCGAAAACCATCGGCTTGATCTTCTGAAAACCCGCTAAAGGTTCTTGCGCACCATTTCGCGCGGCCGATACTGTGTCACCGACTTTAACGTCACGGATATCTTTGATACCACAAATAATAAAGCCCACTTCGCCCGCCTCAAGAACATCAAGCGGAGCCGGAAATGGCGTATACTTACCCATACGTAAAACTTCGTAATCACGATCGGTCGCCATAAATTTAATACGGTCGCCTTTTTTGATTACGCCATCAACCATACGAACAAGAACCACAACACCTTGGTAAGCGTCGAACCAAGAATCGAAAATCAAAGCGCGTGGTGTTTTCGAACGATCTGCCTTCGGAGGCGGGACTCGTTCGATCACTGATTCAAGGATATCACCAATACCGATTTTTTCTTTTGCCGAAGCATGGATAATGCCCGTGCAATCAAGTCCAACAGTATCTTCGATTTGTTTTTTAACTCCTTCAGGATCAGCTGAGGGCAAATCGATTTTATTCAGCACAGGAATAATTTCTAAATTATTTTCTAAAGCTAAGTAAACGTTCGCAAGCGTTTGCGCTTCAACACCTTGAGCCGCATCGACAACTAGGATTGCACCTTCGCAAGCTGCTAATGAACGCGAAACTTCGTAAGAAAAATCCACATGCCCCGGAGTATCGATCAAATTAATTTGGTAAGTGTTACCGTCTTTCACAGACTTATAATTCAAACACACCGTTTGGGCTTTGATGGTGATACCGCGTTCGCGCTCGAGCTCCATGTTATCCAAAAACTGTTCTTTCTTTTCGCGATCAGCTAGTGCACCTGTATGAGCTAAAAGGCCGTCGGCCAATGTTGATTTACCATGGTCGATATGCGCGATGATTGAAAAGTTTCGGATAAATTTTGGATCCACTATTCACGTCCCGTTTTGCGTTATTACTTAACGTATTGTTTGCGTTATTGCTTAACGACTTCCTTAAGTTGTTCAATTTTATTTACTTTTTCCCAGCTGAAGAAACCTTCGTTCAATTTTTCTTCACGGCCGAAGTGACCGTAAGCAGCAGTTGAAGAGTAAATTGGTTTCAGCAAATCAAATTCTTTTACGATACGAGCCGGGCGAAGATCCCAGACTTTACGAACAGCTTGTTCTAATTTCTCAGAACCTACTTGGCTAGTTCCGTAATCGTTCACCGAAATACTGACTGGTTCTGCAACGCCAATTGCGTAAGAAACTTGAACTAAACATTTTTCTGCAAGACCGGCTGCCACGATATTTTTAGCTACGTGACGAGCAGCATACGCTGCTGAACGATCTACTTTCGAAGGATCTTTACCAGAGAACGCGCCGCCACCGTGGGCGCCGTGTCCGCCGTAAGTATCTACGATAATTTTACGACCTGTAAGACCCGCGTCTCCCATTGGTCCGCCTGTTACGAAACGGCCTGTTGGGTTGATGTGGAATTTTGTTTTGTTATCAATCCAGTTTGCAGGGATTGATTTTTTGATCAACTCTTCCATGATGAAATCTTGAATTTGTTTTTGTGAAACATCATCGGCATGCTGAGTTGAAATCACGATCGTATCAATACGTTTTGCTTTTCCGTTTTCGTACTGAACAGAAACTTGAGACTTCGCATCTGGACGCAACCAATTTACTTTGTTGGCTTTACGCAAAGAAGCTAAATCACGAACTAGCTTGTGTGACATGGACAAAGTCAAAGGCATCAATTCAGGAGTTTCATTGGTCGCGTAACCAAACATTAAACCTTGGTCACCAGCACCTTGATCATCAGAGCCTGTTTCTTTTACGCCCATAGAAATATCTGGAGACTGCTGACCAACAGCCAACATCACCGCACAAGTTTTGTAATCAAAACCCTTATCAGAATGATCGTATCCAATATTTTTGATCGTGTTACGAATCACTTCCGTGAAATTAAATTTAGCTGAAGTCGTGATCTCGCCACCAACAACAACTAAGCCCGTCGTTAATAGAGTTTCGCAAGCTACGCGTCCCTTGGGATCTTGTTCTAAAATTTTATCTAGGATCGCATCGCTAATTTGATCGGCCATTTTATCTGGGTGGCCTTCTGAAACAGATTCACTTGTAAAAATGAAATTTTTCAATTCTTCTAACCTCGTTTAATTGTTCATGTTTTTAAGACAGGAAAAAGTAACTCACCCCAATGAAGGGGTCAATTTATAATGGCCTTTTCAGTCGATTTTTTTGCATAGATTCAGGGCATAGATTGAGGCCTTTGCAAGGCCACAGCGACTTTCTCATCAAAGTATTCGTTCGTTATGACTTCACTAAACCCTAAGCTTTCGAAGCTTTTGAAGTAAGGGGTCGCTTTTAATGCTAAGTCAGAACTTTTAAACGCTTTTAACGACACTTCATAGATTTGAAGATTTTTATCGGTTAAGTAACCAATGACCTGTTTCACTTCTGGATACCTATCGACGATTTCTTTGATCATGTGATTTGCAATTCCAAGCTCACGTAATGATGGGTCGACATGCACCCACTCGATTAACAAAGTTTGTGTTTCCGAATTAAAGCTGTAATCGACTCGGGCTCGTTTACCGTTCGAGCGGTTTGAATTTGCCGTACTGGTAAAAATTAACTGCCCATCATCTATTTGCGAGAAATAGCCTTGCGGAGCCTCGCGAAATAGACTTCGACATGAAGGAGCAGCCTTCACAAAATTGGATCCAAGTAAAAAAAGCCCAATCACGGACCAAATAACTTTGTTCACCCTAGACTGACTTTCAAACTTGATTCCAATTGGCTGCCTCTATAATGCTTTTAAGCGTTATTTTTTTTGACAGTGCCGAACTGGGCCAAAAAAAAGGCCCGCAGATTTTGCTGCGGGCCTTTTTACATCTTATCTTTTAAAAACCGGTACTTATCCCACTTTTTTCCAGCGAGTCGCCGGCTTAAATTCAAGCTGCTCGTTCACTTTGTTCAAGCGCCCCTCTTTTGAAAGATCCCATTTCTTGTGATCCATATAAATGTCTTTCACTTTTAAAAATTGCTTTTCAAGTTTGTCTGCAATCAGATCGACTGCTACGTAAATATCTTGCGCCGAAGCCGATGCTTTAAAAAACTTTTGGCGGGTGTTAATTGAAACCTCAACGACAAATTCGTGTTGATTTTTCGAGTAATATACCGTGCTACGCCCATCTTTCAAAAGATACTGCCCGATTTCATCCAGCTTCTCGTTTGTGTAAGCAACGAGTGATTCTGAATAGTCCAAGTGTTTGAAAGTGTAGTTAGACTTCATGAGGTCTGCTCCCTTTGCGGTTCTGACTTTCTTGTCAGGATTTCTGGGACCCGTGATTGGATTCCCATACCAAATTTATCGGTGTTTTCTAGACCAAAGATAAGAAGAATTGAGATTCTTTCGAAACTCTTTCAACTGGAGTAAAAGCTCTTTTCATTCTGATGCAACTAAGGTTTCAACTCTCAAATTGAGACACAAAAAGACGGCAACAACAAAGCGCGAAATTAAGTTAAAATCGGCAAGCTAGCTTGCCGCGAAGCAATGGTCGTCCATGGGGCGTACATCCCACCTGGGTTTGCATATTCACCAAAACCGCTATGAGAAATTTTCAAGGCATTGAGTATCGTGTTATACAAAGTGCCTAATGGGCGACCGTAGTTAAAATTATAAATATGCGAATAGTTCCCACTGGCATCCGGAGCTGGAACTAAATCTAACCCGCCACGATTCGATGGAGTTTCTGGGCGTTGATAATTGATATAATTTCCAGTTTTAATAGAGCCCCCGAGCGACCCAAAAGTAATCACTGGAATATCCCACGAGCTATGATTGCTGCAGCCATCGTTTGAAATAACCACAATCAAACTATTATCAAGCATTGTTAACCCGTTCGATTCACGCGTGCCTTCCATTTTATTAATGAGATAAAGTAAATGATCTAAAATAAAGTTTTTTGCGGGTAAGTATTTTGGTGGATCATAGTGATGACCCGCCAATTGATGGTAAACATCGCTTTCACCATTTCCATCAGTTTGTAAACTGCCATCGTCACTGCAATGGTAAGGTTGTAAAGTGAAGACATTAGTCAATTGACAGTTCATGGCCATAAAAACTAAATCCATCATGACTTTTAATCGATTGGAAACCCCAGATGTTGCTAACTTAGATTCATTAATTCCCGCAGCCAAAGTTGGCTTTGTGCACGATGAGCCAACCGGAGTTGTCGATGTGCTAGAAGCTGGTGCCGCCAAGCTAGGTAAAAGCTTATTAATCAAATCGGCGTGCTGAGTTAATTTTTGTTTGTCGACCGCAGAGAGCTTGCTGCTTTGTGATAAACCAGAAATTTTATTCACAATTGCATTCATGGCCAATCTTCTAGATAGATTGGTATCTTCAGGAGTCGTAGTCACCGTAGTGGATCCACCCAAAGTAGGTAAAGCTTCTGAAAAAAAGTCAGTAAAAATCGCTTTAGGTCCACCCAATTGAGATCTTAAAGAACCATTTTGAAAAGCATGGTTATATGCATCTCGACCATCATTAACCGTAATTGCATTCATATACCGACGAAACGGAACATTCGGATAAAAAGCAGATGAATTTCCAATAACAGTATCGATTGAATCTTTAACCGCAGACATACTACGCTCATCGCTGGCGCAAAGTGTGTACAAACTTCGATGGCCTCCACCACCTTCAGAGGCCGACGTAACATCAAAACCTCGCATAATATTCATTTTAGATTTTAAGGCTCCATACTTTGCGGCCGTGAATAACTTAGAAATGTCTCCGGTCAATGAGTTCAGTGGAATATAACGAACTCCTTCCGGACCGATTAAATAATTTGTTGAAGCAGGAAAGACATGGTCATCATACCAGGCATTATGAAAAGTATAAAATATAACTCTTTTCAAAGATCCACTTGCATTTGCAGCCAATGCAAACTCAGGAATTGATTCCAAAAATGGAATCGTCATCGTCGATGCACCAATTTTTAAAAAATTTCTTCGGGTGAAGCTTTTCACTACTTGCTCCTCTTGTACAGAACACTTGAGTTTTTGAATGTGGTCGTTAGAACATCGACTAAAGGCGTTCCTGATTTAATTTGATTATCAATTTTATTCAAACGGCAAGAATCAAGATTTACATTTTCACTTCGACGAGTAAAAAACTGTAACGTTTTTCTAGAAAAACATTGTTGCAATGAATCGCTTTCAGCCAAAGCAACTTGAAAATCTTGAACTGTCATAAAGTTTCGCCCATCGGCTTCGGTGATATTAGGAACTGAACTGCTATCAATCGCATGAGTGGCTACAAATAGATTATCATTGTTGTAAATTTTCTCAGACGTTACAAATCTTCCGGCAGAGTCATACTGGCTTGTCGCAAAACCAATTTGGTTCATTTTTGAATGACAAGCGTAACAAGCCGTCCCCGGCGTCGTAGCCATAGTTGCACGATCAACGTATTGACGACGAGTCAAACTTATCAAATCTTGTTCTGATAAAGTTGGGCGCGCCGCTAAGTCCGCCGCTGAAGGCTGGGGGATATCTGTGCACAGCATGTTGATTCTGATGCGTCTTCCCCTTTGTACGTATTTAGCATTAGGACTGGGGTTTAGGTTAAGATAGGGCCTTGATAAAATTCCGACGTGATTAGATGCAACTTGCGGAGAACCCGAACTCCAAACCGATGTTCCGAATACGGATGCCATTGAAACCGATTTTGGGAATGCCGCTTTAGATGAAAAAAAATCTTTCAAATTTCCGCGAGAACCAAAAATAATATAACTTATATATTCATTAAATTCAGCTTCGGCATCAACATGTAAATTACTGACATTCAAACCATTTGTAAAATCAGCCAAAGTTGGAGCCTGGGCCGCTTGACTTTGACCCGTGTAGAATTTAGCAAATTGAATGACTCGATTTTTAAAAGCAGCCGTTTGAGCCAGCCTATCGACATGGGTCATAACATTGGCCAATTGCTTGAGGTTTCCATTCGCAGCATCGGCCCACAACAATGCATCAGCAGGTGCTGACGTCATTCCGTAAGCAATTCGATTTGCAATTTCAAATGCACTTAATGTCAAAAGCCCATTCGCGTCGGCAACCCCTTCTCCGAATTCAATGTGATACATAAAACGCGGATCATTGAACAACATCTGAACGGCCACTTTTTGTTGGTCCGTGATATTCGTAGTTTGGGTTATGACTCCCCAGATTCGACTGGCATCATCGGCAGCTAAGGCTGATCTGAAAAACAAAGAACCTTTAGAATTTAAAAAATTGTTAAAACAAGTTTGGGTGAAAGATGTCGAAGTAGCACACGACCCAAAAAATGCAGATAAATTTGCGTTTGAACTGGTCACACTTAAAGATAATTTTTCATTGAATCTAGAAATTTGATCAACTTGATCGGCTGAGAACGTGTTTACAAAATTTGAAATCAGCCCGTCAAAATTATCTGTAGGCAATAAATAATACACGTCAGATAGGCTGGTCCAAATCGCCGGTGATACCAAAGACTGATAAGTCGCCTTAAGCTCAGGACCCGTTAAACGAATCATTTCAGATGAATTGTTTTTCTCGGATTCGACATCGGCACATGGAAACGAAGACACAGGTGTCGAATTCGGAGGAGTCACCGATGAATTTGAAAAAAGTGCAGACAATGAATTTATTTGTTCATTTGAAAATTGGCCCCGCATAGGAGCCATGGCAGAAATGATCGAAAAGGCGTTTGAAATTTTTTCTGCAGTGATAACACGTCCATTTAATGATGATGACTCAAAAACACCATGACAGGCAGAACACTTTTGCGAATATAAACTCTTTCCCATAAGAACTAACGGAGCAGACCCTTGTGGGTTCGAAACAGAACTCATATCGATTAAATTTGGATCTGAAGTAGAAGATTTAAAACTTGGACTGCAATTTTGAAAATAGGGAATCAGAATGAACGTAAAAATAAACAAAAGATTTAATTTACGTACTGATTGAAATCGTGACATCGACTTCATACCCCTTTTTCAAATTTATTGAACTTAATTCAATTTATAGCTCATAAACTATTGATTTAATTAAGATTCAACCCCGCCTAATAGAATAGAATAAAAAATTGATTTATCATAAATCAAAAGAACTAAATCTAAAATTAAGACGAAGAGACAACCAAATTCTGCTATTAAAAAAACGTATGTCTCATATTCAAACAGCAAAAAAGGCCCGCAAAAACGAGCCCCTTTAAATATTTGAACATTAAAATTATGAGATGAATTAAACCTTACGACGGTGTTCTTCGTGAATTAATTCAAACGCCCGTTCAGACATCATCAAGGTCGGAAGCATAATGAACAATCCTGGAATATCAGGAAAAACTGACGCATCAACAACACGTAAGTTTTTAATTCCGTGCACTCTGAATCTTTCATCAACTACAGCCATCGGATCTGTCACAACGCCCATTTTATTAGTACAAGAAGCATGGTGGCCCCAAGCTTCACGCATGATCCATCCATTGATGTCTTTATCAGTCTCTAAATTTGGTTGAACTTCTCGTTTAAAGTATTTTTCACCAATTTTCGAATTGATATCACGAGCCACTTTAACTCCTTGAAGAACAGCATTCAAATCTTCAACGAGACCATTATTGTTATCATGGAAATATTTAAAATGGATATCCGGAGTATCTTTTGGATCGTCTGATTTTAATTTGACTTCACCCGCATGGTTTTTAGTATGACCTTTCAAAATCGCCCATGTGAAATAATTTGGATCACCTTCTTTTTTCGGAGTCGTGTCATCAGAATAGCGCGGGTAATAACCTTTAAAGTATCCAGGCAATCCAAAAATACACAAATCCGGAGTAGGTTGAGACGGAGAAGATTTTCTAATGAGAGATAAGGCAACCCCATTTGTTCCATAAAGATGATCGCCACCTTTACCTGCTTGAACTGCTTTGACGTAGTCTTTCCAACATTCGTCTTTTTCGAATTCATTATTTCGTACAAAACTACAATCTTTAATGACCGAAAGAGGTTCGTTCAGCTCGCTGACAACGGTTACTTCGTAGCGATCTTGCAAGTTTTTACCAACACCCGGCAAATTCTTGACCATTTTGATATCGCTCGACACCTGTTGTATTTCTTTTTCATTTCCTATTCCCGAAAGCATTAACAACTGAGGTGTATTGTATGCGCCCCCAGACAAAATAACTTCGCGTTTTGCAAATGCATTCTTTTTTGTGTAGCTCGCTGCTTTTTCGGGATTGTGATTCAAATCAGCGCTGTAAGCACTTGCACCTTCAATGAACTCGATTCCGATCGCTTTTGTTTTATCATTTGGATCAAAAATAATTTTCGTACACATCGATTGCGTTTTTATAAATAGTCTGTCGCTGAACTTCTCTTCAGTTTCCAAAAGAAACTCTCGCACACCCTTACGAACTCCGTTTGTCGCATTAAATGGAATATTAAATACGCCATTTTGTTTATCAGTTGAATCGATATAAGCATCATGATTCGGATTCAACTTAAAATTACGATCTTCATAGATGGCCTTGCGCAGACCTTCTAGCGCGACCCCATCTAATGTCTCAACGATATCAAATGCCTTCTTTGCAATCGGATTATTAGTCACTTTTTTGAAAATTTTCGAAGTGGCTTCATTCCAAACGTTCGCGGCTCCGTCTAAAGCATTTCCAAAAATATTTTTTCTTACCTTCTCTTCAACCATACGGTTTTTCTGTAGAAAGTCTTGAACAGTTCCCTTTGCGTCGACACCATCGACAGCCAAGGCCGCTAAAGCCATCTTCGTCAAAAATCGATCTTTAATTAAAGTCTCAGGATTCGCCTGACTAAAATGAATCCACCCACCATTTTCTTTTTGCATCCCTTTAAAAACACGCTTCATTTCTTCTGGAGTGAAAGGAGATCGCAGTCCAAATGTTTTTGAAAAATTCGCCCAATCTTGGTGATCTGGATACAAACTAATTAAAGCATTAACTCGCGTACAACCGCCGATACCTGTCGCACGTGGATAATAAATTCCTTTTTTGTTTGGTTGATATTTCGAATTATGAATGTCTTTGTAACCATATGGTCCGTTATCACCATATTGTTTTACAAAGTAAGACCAATTTAAAAGAGGATCATCACTGGCTTTTGCATGAAATACTGGGGTCGTAGAAATTTGTTTAGTTTCATGTGCTCCCGCTTCTAAAAGTAGAACCACATAACCTGCTCGAGCTAGCCGTGCGGCCAGTGGCCCGCCACCAGCACCCGATCCGACAATAATAAAATCAAATCGGTCTTCTTCATTTGGTGTCCACTTATTTAAATTGTTGGGCTCACGAACAGAATTTTGCGTGGGCCCCCACGTTGTACAGCTGGCCAATGCCGCCGTTGCAGCGACACCGGCGGCTGCTTTTTTGACGAATTTTCTTCGGTTTATTTTTTTCTTCATGATTCTCTCCTAATGACATCTTGTCTTTGTTGTATAAGGTTTTACTTTTTTTAAATCACATTTTGGAAACTGTTCATATATAGCCGATTCGGCCCTTGGGCATTCATCTGTCAACAACTGACGAACTATTTCTTGCGCTTGAATATCATTGCCATCGGATTGCATAAAACTTGACGTAATTGCCCGTTCATCGACAAGAGAAGTCAGAAATCTGAGAACTTTCTGATTGTAAATATCATTCCATCGTTGAATAGAAGCCTCGTTTTTAAAAAAGTTCATCGGCGGCATCGAAGTTTTCTTTTTGCGAGATTCATCACCAGAACAATTGCGTACTTTCAAACGATAGATCATACGTGGTGCACACTGTTCGATTTGTCGACAAAGTTCAAAATCATTAAGAGGCTGAGCCAACGTTCCCATGAATGGCACCGGAAAACTTTTATTGCTTTGATGACATTGGCTGCAAACATTTTTCATCAACGCAAATCCGGACATACTTTGTTCGAGCTCTTCAACCGCATGATCTGCATCCACATTCATCTGCACTGTTTTGTAGTCTTCTCGTTGAACTTTACTTAACTTAACCGGATTTTCACTCAGAATTGTTTTTATAATTTGAAATCGATTAAAAACTAAATTCGGGAAAAGTTCTTTTGATTTTTTTTGAAGATATATAGCAAGTTTTGGAACAGAATCGTACACTTTCAGCTTTGCTGTTTTAGCATTAAAATCTAGATAGAGTTCTGATAGATCATAGGCTTCAGAATTTTTAAGACCCAAGCCGTTTTTGAATTGAAGAACAATTTTTGAATTAGATTCACCTATTTTAGAGAAAACACCTTCAATGTTAAAAAACCTAAAGCAAAGATTCGGCCCATTAGGTTGACAACCCATTACCTTCGATCTGTAATTGAATTCACCAATATTAAATCGATTCTGAGATTCAGATAAATTAATTGAAGCTTCTAAACTAAAAGACTCTTCAGCATCCCCTTGACAATTAATTTTTAGGACCGCTTTTTCTTTTTCAAAAACACACGAAGAATTTAGAATTGTAGTCAGCTCAGCTACATCGCGATTTGACCTTAACCACCGATCAATTAGTTTTATATCACCTAAGGTAAATTCTTGTGATAGACCGCGAATAAGTCGATTTGCGCCAGCGCCATCTATTTCTGAATCTTTCCAAACAATAAATGGGGGTCTCGGCAAAAGAGGCTCGAATTCAGACGGAATTTTAGAAAACGCAAGTAAATCCAGAACGCGTTTTCGGCCCGATTCAGAGACAGTCGATAAATCCGAAATTTTAGGATTTTTCTGAACGTCTTTTAACGGATCACGATTCGGAATATCTGAACTTGGAATCGCCAATCCCCAAGGAAAGCGGGCTTTCCAGTTGATTTCAAGTTGATTGACTTCCGATTGCACGCTTTCGGTTATTCGAATTCCCTCTTGCCCTGTTAGGCGATACAATAACATGCTTTGCAGATGCGCTAAACGGCAAGATTCTGCGACACAAAAATCTTTCCACATTTTTTGATAGGCATGACCCAAATTCGCGCTATCGGTCGAAGAGTCTATCTGTCGTGTAACATTTGATTCAATACTTATAGGTGCGCCGAAATAAAATGGTTTATTTTCTTGGTAACAATAAGTAGACGATTTTTGCTTTGAACATGATTCCTTACCAAAAGACTTATCAAAGACAGATTGAAGTTTTTCAGCTATCACTTGATTTGCGTTCGTTTCACTCCATGGCCCCTTAGAAAAAATGGGCGCTTGATTCTGATGACAGCTGAGGCACAAAGAGCGATTTGCATAGGTGACTTCTGAAGTTTTTCCGGCAGCATAATTATTAACAACTTGAAATTCAAAACGCCCAAGTTCATCGTTATAAGAAATGGCTTCAATGACCCGAGCCTTTTCATTGAAACCGAGATACATTTTATTTTTTAAATTTAACAGCAAAGAATTTTCGAAGTTTGTTTCTTCATCGATAGCTACAACAACCCGCGGATAACGAAAGAAATGATCAATAGAAATCAGTTTTCCTTCATCATCCAAAGCGGCATTTCTTTGCAATGATCTTCCCATCGGAATTAAGGTCACTTTAATGCCTGCTCCATCAGGACTATTAATTTTCTGACCAGTGTAATCAGAAAGTCTTTCTAAAACCTTCGAAAATGGATACGGAACTTGATACTGGCCATTTTCAATAAATATTTTATCAAAAAAAGAACGACCTGTTACAGGCTTAGAGTCTTGAAACTCTTGAATTGAAACAGACAATGTAGCCTTTTGCTGATCGTTTTCAATAACTTCAGACGCGGGCACACGAAGCCCATTTTGACTTTCAAGTTTGAAAATCAAAAATCCTGTAGCAAAGCACAGAATAATAAATGCATAGGCTGTGAAAGATCTTATTAAAGATCTTTTATTGTATCTAAACATGCGTCTTTCGTTTCACTATTTTTTTGTAACCCAGTCTTTTCAAGGACAACATTAAATAAAAATATTTTATTAGAGAAAACTTTACCTAAATAAAGGCCGGGTCTTAACATACGATATTCTTCAGAAATATTCAGACCCTTCCGAGTGACAATCTCATCTCGGGCCGCAATATACGAAGGTAAACCAAAATCATCTGCAAATGCCCCATCGACTATTATCGATTCACGACGAGTGTCGACTTGACTGATTCCGCAATAGGCCTGCATCGGAAAAAAAGTTAGACTGGCTTTATCGATGAGGCCTTCTGTAAAATCAATGGCTTCATCGATTCTTTTTGATTTTAGAAAATCAGGAACCAAAGAAATTTTAAATCCAGAAGAAATTGGATTAAACAAACTTTGTGATTTGATTTGATCCATTTCATCTTTTGATGAAAATCTTTTTCCTTTCCAGATGAATTCAAACAGGCAGTCTTCAACCTCTTGTTGACATACTTGACGTCCCAGCTTTGCAACTTCGCTAAGACTTATTATTTGCTTCAATAATCTTTTCTTTAACACTTGATATAGAGCCGGCTTTTGCATGACGTAGGATGCGTAATCACCTAACGGCATTGGCCCCGAACTTAAGCGGGCATATATTTGATTGTACTCTTCCATAGACAAAGATTTTAAATCTTTTGGCCCCAACAAAGTATATGCCGACCGATTAAGTGGTGCCATTTTTTCAACATCAGCGTAACTGGCTTTCTGCTTGAAAGATTTTTCAGAAACTTCTGCATTAACAACGAATGGTATTTCGAATCGGCCAACTTTTTTTGAAACCACATTATAGCTGAAAGAAAAAGCTTCATGTGTAAACATCAATCCAAGAATTATCATTTTATACATGCGACCTCTCCTTTCTTTTAGAGTGTTAATAAAAAAGCTTTCAATGCATTTTTATCTGTTAAACTGAGCTGAGTTCCAATTTCATGCCCTTTATTTTCAACGTCGTCTCCCGTTTCACAAGTTCGGTAGTATTTTGATATGACTTTCAAAACCGAAACATTCTGAGCTTGAACTTGTCGCGCCAGTTTGTAAGTACCTGAAATTGATTTCAGCGATCGAATAAGGTCTTTGACAGATTGGCCAAGCTCGGTTGCTTTTGACTTATTATCGTTAAATTTTTTAAGCCAATACTGATTGTATGCGGCTTCATTTTGAGATTCTAAAATCGAGTAAACTGCTGAAAAATCATAAATAAATGATTTCAAGTCAAAATTAGCGATGGTATTCAATGGAACTCCAGCAGGAAATTCAATATGCATATCCTTAAATCCCAACGGAAACTTCACAGGTACATCTAATCGGGTAATTTTTTTTCGTCGCAATGAAGAAGGGGTCAACAATTCATCCATTGACCGATCAAACAAAGAAAGACGTCCCATCACTGAAGGATCAAAGTAGGCATCACAAGTGTACTTTCCCGAAGGGCTTAGTTGACGACCCTCAACGGTGGTTCGCACCACTTGCCTTGCCGTTTCAATCTTGCCACAAATTTCAGGGCCTACTGCGTTGTTGTGCATAAACGGAGCATGTGCCCACACATTCAAAAGTGAAATATTTCGATAATAGCCAGGACCGCCCGAAATCGGATTATCGAAATTATCAAATGCGACAGAAGGCAATGATTTAAAAGTTTCAGATGAAAATTGGTCCCAAACTTGACCTCGGTTATGATTTGTATGTAACGCACGACAAGCGTATGTTCCGATTTCACCAACAGCCATTGACTTATCGTTACCTAGCCAGTCTTCTCGAATTTCTTCTCCGGTATTCAACTGAACAGTCTTTGAAAAATTTGCGACGTTACTTAAGGTTTCATTTGGGGTTAGATTTTCTTTTGAATTTCGGTTCTGCGAAGAATGACAATTGGCGCATGAATGCGCAAAGATTTTTTCACCGCGAGAAATGCTATCTTTGCCGTATTTGTTTTCAATAAAAGTATAAAAAACAGCATCAACATAAGCTTTGTTATTACTTTCAGGAACGATCGCAGACCCCTCAGAATTACTTACTTTTTTTAATGCCTCTTTAAGATCTGTCGGTCTTCGTGAGTTCAAATAACTTAGAATATCAGAAACGCGGTCTTCATTGGCTCGAAATGCGGCACACTGTTCTCGGCATTGCCCGATATCGAACGAAGTTTCACCGTACCCACGATTTGTAAAATCAAATTCTTTTAAATTAGTTAAGTTATTTTGCCAGCATTGCTCAGAGCACATTCCGGTGTTAACAAATACGCGCTGAATCGCTAAATCATAACCTACAGAATCTTCTCCGCCTTTTAATATGTGCGGCACCGATTGATTGACTTTTTGCCATTGCCAAAATTTATATCCAAGCAAATTTCTTTTTTCGTCTTTGTAAACTACTCTTTGACACGTTTTTGAATCTGATGAAGAGCATGAATCAACTTGATTCCAACGCAGAATTTCTTCTTTGAACGTTGGTCTTTGCGAAAAATTTATGATCGCATTGATTGTTCCTGGATTATTTTTGAAGTCATGAGGAACCGCAGATGTATCTGCAGTTCCAGGTCGAGAATGCGTAAAAAGCTGAGCTTCTATTGTTGATTCTTTCATCCCACTAGCCATCAGCTTTGAAATATTTAAATACTGATTTCCTGTTTCACCTTTTATATTGGCCCATGTTGGGTTATTAACATCCGCAGGAGGATTTAGTGGATCAAAAGATCCGTGACAGGCAGCGCATGCCGTTGCAATACGAAAAGGGGGCTGAATTGAATTGTTGATTCCTTCCCGGATCATTTGTTCACTGTAAGCTTTGTAGTTACCACCCACTTTTTGCCAGCGCTTTGCATTGAACCTTGGGTTTGGAAATTTGCGAAAACCTACTGCGCCCGCTGATGTACCGAATTTTAATTCGCAGCGATTCTCTCGAATTTGAGAAGAAAGTCGATCCGCATGCTGAATGACTTTTGAATCACAAGCAGGATCTCGATACTGTGCAACTTCATTTTTTTTAAGCGCATTCAACAAAGCTTCGTCACCAGAGCAGTACTCCCACCCATAAGTGTCTGCCATCGTCACCGATCGATTATTATAAAACATTTTTTTCTGATCACAACTTACGCCAGGAACACAGCATTCGGGATCGTTTATCGTTCCCCAAACTTGAAAACGCGAATTGTGATTTTCAGCAAGAAAAGCCTGCGACCAATCAATTGCAACCCCGATCTTCTGCGGGAACACATAAGTATGATGCCGCTCATTCGGAGCCGATTTGAACCAAATCATTCGACCGGCTAACTCTGTTACCATTCGCGCAGACGTCATACTGCCCGTTTTGAACGTACGGTGTTGACTCTGATCATAACCGTCTTGCGTGAAGCTATCTGTTAAAATTTCATTGAAATCAATAGCTTGTTGATCTGAAGTAGGTGCACGATTAGGCATCGTGAAACACGACGTGATTATAAAAATCATCGCACTGACGAACATCAATCCGCTCAGTTTTCTAATCGTAAAACTCATACTAAAATATTAAATGAAATCCGATTCTATTTATACAGGACTTGATGAAAGACCTAAGGCTTACGTCTGTCCAGTCTAGCTTGATTTAAAGATTAACTTAAGTCGAGCTCCAGTACGAGATAGATCAGAACTTTGAACATTCTCAACAATTAATTTCACGCGGTGCAGATCACATATTTTTTTAATTACGACCGAGCCTAATCCAATTGAAATTCTTTCCGAATTTCCTTTTTCACGAATCACTTGGCGGCTCATTTTTCGAATTCCGAATGAACTTAATTGCTCTGATGAAAAACCTGGACCATCATCTTCAATCAAAATTTCGATATGATCTGATTTCTGCTTAAGACTAACCCAAACAGAATTCTGGCAAAATGAAGATGCATTCGTGAAAATATTCTTAAGCATGCGGCGTAAAAGAACTTTGTTGCCAGGCACAGAATAAGAAACGTCTTCAATATCTTTGATGAAAATAATTTTTTTATCTGCATTTTGATGACGTAATATTTGATCATCAACTTCTTCTTGCAAAAGCTCTTTAAGCTTTATTTGTTCTTGCTGAGCGCTTCCGT
>JACCDQ010231508.1_pt1 | contig 23849 bp, 26 predicted proteins | sample 7446031 | NCBI WGS metagenome assembly JACCDQ01 (sample SAMN15323442, study PRJNA562643) | freshwater metagenome | isolation source: river surface water | place: USA:Blue River Watershed | collected 2017-08-17 | reverse complement strand
CCAGACGGGCGGTGTCAACGTTCTTGAGCACCATGGCCATCTGTTCACGCTTCTTGCCAGTCAGAGGAGCCAGAACGGCTTCCATCTTGGCTTCGCGGATCATCTTGTTGATCTTCTCTTCGCTCTCAGCGAGGGCCTTCTCAGCATCCATGAGCTTCTGCTCGGCGGCAGACAGCTTGGAGTGAACGGCATCTTCGTCAACGAAGTTCTTCGAGAACTCGGTCGAGAAGGCTTCGAACATGCGGCGGCCGAACTCGTTCTGCTTGACGATCTCGAGGTCTTCCTTGAGTTCGTCAATCTCAGCAGTCAGGCGCATTTCGAAGAAGGCGTCGATCTTGTCGACCAGAGCGTCAAGCTCGGTAGCGACTTCAGCAGCGAGCTTGTGCTTCTCTTCGACCAGCTTTTCAGCGTACTCAGCCTCGAGATCACGGAAGCGCTCGATGTCGCCCTTGAGCTCGGAGATTTCCTTGGTGAGGGCTTCAGCGACGAAGGTATCAACCTTGCCGATGAGTTCATCACGCTCAGAAATCCACTGTTCTGCCAGCTCATTGCGGACCTCCATCGAAACGTCTTCACGGACTTGCGTCTTGAAGGCTTCGACTGAAGCGGTCCACTGCTGGGAGATTTCAGCTTTCGTTTCTTCGCTGAGAAGCTCGGACTGCAGAAGCTTGTTCAGGATTTCGTCCATTGCTTTCTCCTTAGTGGGGTTAAAGGGGTAACAGCTCGCGCTGCTTCTTTTCGTTAGGTTTCCACAGTGTGGAACCTGCGCGTGTCCTATTTATACAGGAGCACGAAAAAGCCGCAAAACCAGGTGATTTTGCGGCTCTCTAGCCTACTCAGAGGCTCATTCTTGTGCTTCACCAGCGGTGTCGTCAGCAGTCAGGGCGTCGAGGTCGAGGTCCTCGTCAGCGGCCTGAGACAGACCAGCAACTTCGCGGGTCTTGGCGACGAAGTAGTCGTGCATCGTGACCGATGCCTGCTCTTCCTTGCCGTTGATGATGTCCTGCAGCATTGCCTTGAGGGTTTCCTTGTGGTCCATGTGACCTCCTTTTCAGTTGGGATGCGCGTATTTACAGCAGCCCGGAAGCGATTTCTTTACTTCTCTGCAGTCGCTTCATCGGAAGCGACCATCTTGTCAAGCTTCTTCTTGACGTCGGCGCGGCACCTGGCATCGCAGCCCTTGAGGAAGGCGAGCACTGCGGCCTTGTCGACTGCTGGCTTCTCTTCAGCCGTTTCTTCGACTTCACCTTCGCCGGAGGCGTCGACATCAAAGTCCATTTCGTCTGCTGCAGGCTTCTTCTTGGCCTCCATCAGCGCTTGTAGTTTTGGGAAGTTCATTACTTGGCTCCCTTACGAATTGCTTCGAGAAGACCCATGATCTCCTTCTTGAAATAGGTCTGCGCCTTCTTGTCGTGTACGACGGCTTCAGCCAGCGTCATCACCTTCTTGCTGCCGAGTGCCTCGTTGACGGCGTTCGGGTAGGCATCAGGGGCGGATGGTGTAGAGACGATGTCAACGGTCGTGAAGGCAAAGTCGCTGACGGCGCCGCTCTCATTGACGTTGCCGGTACCGCGGCTCGAAACACCAATGCGGGCGCCACCCTCGATGAGGGCCTTGGCGATGTTGCCGCATGGGGTGTTGAGCAGCTTCATCTTGCCGATGGCATTGTTGCCGTCCATCGACACCTCAGTGATGATATGCGACACACGGTCGAGGTTGATGCTGAGGGTATCAGGGTGGTTGAGCTCACCCATGATGGTGAAGCCTTCCTTGATGCGCTTCTGTGCTTCATCCACGGCACGGCCGATTTCAGCGAGCGGGTAGACACGGCCGTTGCCGTTCTTGAGCTCGGCCTGCATCATGATGCCCTTGAGGTACAGGTCGGTGCCCTTACGCATCTCGCAGATTGCTGCGGCGGTAGGTGTCAGTGTTTCTTGGAGGAGTTGCATGGTGTCCCTTTCAGGGAGTGTTCTACTGCGTATTTACGTCAAGGGGTCGCCGGAGGTGTGCCACCGGCTGCTGGTGCTTCAGGGGCTGGTGCTTCGCCTCCTGCTGGTGGAAGCGCTTCGCCTCCTGCTGGAGCTCCACCACCGAAGAAGCCGCCGATGTCGGCCTCACCACCAAGTCCACCACCAAGCTGGTCCTCACCTGGGAGAGCACCGCCTGGCTGCTCAACCGTCAGCTGCTCACGGTTCTCGTAAACTGCCGGGTCGTAGATCTGCTGGAGCGACGGGATGTTGGTGCTCTCGGTGATACCGCGCTCTTCCTTGACCATCACTTCGTTCATCTGGATCTCGTCGTCGGTCAGACCAAGGTAGCGCTTGAGGATGAAGCGCTTCGAGAGGGTCTTCTCACCGGCGATGTTGTTGAACGAGCTGATGAGGTCAGCATCGAGAGCGGCCTGACGATACAGCGCGAAGTTGGCCGGGTCGGGCAGCTTGATGCGGAAGATCTCGTCGTCGATCTTGAGACCCACGACCTTCAGGTAGATCTTGAATTCTTGGTCGAGGATCTCCTCGAGGCGGTCCTGCAGGCGCTTCACGAAGTTGGCGAAGCGCAGCTCCTCGATGTAGGCGATGCCGACCTTACCGTCGTTGTATTGCGCGCCTTGACCGTCCTGACCAACGAGGTAGGAAGTTGGAACGCGCATGCCGCGGAACAGCTTGTCGCGGAAGTACTTCAGCAGGTTGGTGCCGAAGTCCTCTGCGCCGCCTGGCAGGGTCTCAACTCGGGAGCCACGGCCTGTTGCCGTGACAGGGAAGAACATGTCTTCTTGAATGGAATGCGGGTCGTACTGGCCGTCGACAACGTCCTTCTGCCCGTTGGCTGACATACCAGGAACCCGCTTCTGGCGGATCTCGTTCTTCACCTGTTCGAGGTACTGCTTGACGCGCTGAGCTGGCATATTGCCAACGTCGACGTAGAAGACGCGGCGCTCAGGAGCGCGAACGATACGGTAGATGATGACAGCATCCTCGATCATCGAGAGCTGACGATACACGCGGAAGATCGGGCGCAGGACTGACTGTCCGAACGGGGCGCTGTCGCCCATTTCATCTGACATGGAGAAGTGCAGCATAGCGGCAGCTGGCACTACCTCCATCTCCTCGTTCTTGGTGCCGTAGTTACCAACGCTGGCGGCTGGCTTGCCTGGCTTCTTGACGTGGTAGCTGATCTTGTTGCCGAGCTGGTCAACCTCAATGCCGTACACCAGCGTAGGGTCAACATACGTCCACTTCTTGGTGTCAGACGACTTGCGGAAGAAGCAATCACCGTACTTGATGAGCTCACGCGCCATCTTGAAGAGGCGGCGGCCAAGGTCCTGCATCTGCGACCACTGACGAACCGCTTGGCGTAGCGTGATGGCGGTGGTGTCGCTGACGTCCTGGTTGTCTTCCTTGTCGTACTCGATGACGAACGGCAGGCCAGTCTTCTCGTCCTTGTTGGACATCTCTTCGGCGATGATGTCAAGAGCGCGCGAGATGTCAACGTCGGCGTCCATTGCGTCGTACTGCTTGTACATCGACATGCGGGAACCGGGGCCTCGCATGATCTGCGAGTACCACGTCACTGCTGTCATCGATGACAGGTCAGTTGTGCGTGGGTCGTACGCGTCGGTGGAGATCGTCGTGTACAGCTGCTTACGCGAAGCTGGTGTGATGATCTTCCAGTAATTTGAAAACTGTGCCATTCGTGTTCCTGTTATGCACTAGCGCGACGACCTAGGGCGGCAACGTAGAGCTTCTCATTTGACTGCAGGGATGGTCGGCTTGTGGCCTTCAGCAGCACTTCACTTAGATCTTCCTGTTGTGTCCAGTAAGCAAGCATCTGCTGCAGAATTTGAACCTGCTGCTTGAGAACCAGAATCATCTCTTCTGAACCTGTCGGGCCGAGTGCTTCCTTAGCTTGAGCAGCTTCCTCAGCCCTTTTCTCTTTAGCTTCAACCTGAGGCTTATTTACCTCTGGTGGGGTGACATTCGACTGCTTCGTAGGTCCAGGCATTGCGACCTGCGCGGTGGCGGTGTCTGCTGCCCGTGCCTGCACAGTGCGCTGGGCTGAAGCCGCGAGGTTGTCTAGACTATAGACGACATTGTCAGTTGTCACTTTTGCGAGCGTCTTGGTCTTGTCGGCCGCTTCTTTCTGTGCCTTAATCTGCTGCTCGCCAAGCGAACGCATAGTAGCACCCTCGGTTTCCATCAGCTTCTCACGATTGGCTGACGATTCCTCAATGCTCTTGTAAAGGCCTTGCTCTGTTTCCTTGAGCGACTTGACCCAAGGGGCGTCCTTAAATCCGAAGAACTTAAGACCTGCCGCCAGGGTCTTTACCAGACCGGCGAGTACAAGCTTAACACCGTCAGTGAGGTATGACGTTGCGACGTCAAAGAGCTTCGTGATGTTCGACCTGAAGCTAAGGCCAAGTCCCTCCATCACCCAGTTGATGCCGTCATCCACCAGCCGTGTGATACCAGTGAAGAAGCTGTTGAAGCCGGCAATGACTGCGCCAAGCAGGCGTGATCCGAGACCATCACCGAGTGCAAGGAACTTAGTGGCCTCGCCGGTGAAAAGCTCCTCAATGAAGCCAAACGCCATACCAATTGGGCCACCCTTAACGAAGATGTTCTTGATACCGACAGCTGCAGAGACTAGCAACTGCCAGCCCTTCTGTGCAGCGAGCGCGATCTCGCTAATAATACCAACAGTTGGCCCCAGCGTTTGAATGGTTCCCTTGACACCGGTAACGTAGCCGGTGATCATTCGGCTGCCGCTCGTCAGCACGCTCTTGATAGCAGCGTAGGAATCTTTGAAAGCATTGACAACTGGGCTCTGAGCAAACGTACGGTTGGTTTCAATCTTCAAGCGGCGACCTGGTGCTTCACGCCAGCCGGGCTTGTTGGGTCCCATCATGTCGGGTGGTGTCCTACCACCCGTTGGTGTAGCAGCGAGCAAGCGATTGCTCGGGTCTGTATTTCTGGCAATCCTAGCGAGGAAGAATGTCTGAACCAACGTTTGCGCAAGCATCGAACCGAACGTCACCATCGCATCGGCGAGCGGGTTCTTCATGAAGCCTGACAGCGTTGTCAGCAGCTGTCCAATGTCCTGCTGCACCTGACTTGTGGTCTTGCCAATGTCTGCGTTGGCAACTGGCCCAGACTGGGTCTGAGTTACGGCAGCTGCGGCCGCCTTCTGCAGCGCGCCGTAGTTGGTGCTCTGGAGGTTCTCATCGAGTTTCTCAGCGATGTACTCTGACTGGATGTTACCGCTGTTCATCATCGCCTGGATACCCTGCTCCATCTTTCCAGACAGGGCAACAAACGACTTCAGCTCCTCAGACGACATCTGACTGACGTTCTTGTACTTTGCCAGGCGAGCAAGCTCCGCAGCTTCAGCAGCGCTCATGCCAGTGATGGAACCAGCCTGCTTGATGTAACCTGATGCCTTGAAGCGCTGCTCGGCAGTTGACTTGCGCTGATTGAGCAACGCTTCAGTCAGCTGCTGCGATGCCTGCTGTGTAAGACCGAGACGGTGGCCAAGAGCGCCAACTTCCAGGATCTGTTGCTGACGAGCGGCGCGTTCCTGAGGGGCAAGACCCATCAGCTCTTCTTGAACGCTCTGGTTGTTCGAGATGGTCTGAACGAGCTCCTTGAACCCGTCAGCTGTCATCATGGTGCTCTTGCGCAGCTCCTTGAACGTTTGGATCTGCTTCTGCGCAACGTTGTCAATCTCCGCAATAGGAACACCGAGCTGAACGCTCGAGGTGCGCATCGCGGCGGCCAGCTGGTTGGCAGTAGGACCGAAGACACCCAGCTGTGCGAGGCTCTTGGTTGACTTCTGCAGACTGGCGTTGAAGTCGTCAAAGCTGCGGGCACGAACCACCGCAGCCGAATTCTCCTGCAGCATCGCCGTGTATTCTTCAAGCGACATGCCAGCGCGAATGGCGTGGCCGTAAAGCTTGAAGAGGCTATCGCCTGCGTTGATGCCGCGGGCGCCTAGCGCGTAGACGTCACGAATGACGTTGATGAGCGCATCAGAAAGCTGAGTGCCCAGCGTGCTGAACTGCCCCTTGAGCCACTCGCCCTTGTCGCCTGTGTCCTTGAGGGTGACACCGAAGCGGTTGAACATGCCGCCAAGAAGCGACGCTGACTTTGTCTGCTGCTTCGCAGCTTCCTCGGCAGCTTCAGTTTGAGCGGTGGTGGCAGCGATGACTCCCTCGGAGGCGTCAACGCGGTCCTCGTCGGCAGGAACTACGTCCTTGAGCACCACTCCTGCTGCCTTCTCTAAAGCCGCAGTGAGCGTCTTGGCGCTCTTAGAAAGCATGCCAAGCTGGAGTCGAGCGATGGCCGCTGCGTTGCCGAGGGCTGTGAAGCCGTCAGATGTTTCCTTACGTTTGGAATCAGGGACGATCTCGGCAACTGACATGCTGTTGATGACGGTCTCAACAGCGGTGTTGAGGTTCGACATTGCAGCCGCCGTGGCACCGGTAGCAGAGCGAATGCCTGTGCGCAGGGAGACGATATCGCCCCGAGCCCGCTTCAGCGAATCAGCGGCTTTGTCAGCCGAAGCACTGAGCTTGTCGATGTTCTTGGTGGCCCTGAAGACGCTGCTGTTCAGGTCGTCAAAGTCTGGTTGATCCGACTTCTTCTGACCTGCGACCTTGACCCTCCGACGTGTGGGCTCGTCGGTCTGCCCCGACGCCAGCGACTGCTCGAGAAGCTTCTCGATTCGCTGGAGGGTCTTAAGGCTGTCTGCTTCGATGGTCATCCTAGGCGGTCCGGAGAGCGCCTGGGTTGGCGCGTAAATAGGCTAGCGTTCATATTTATCCCTGGAGACAACAGATGGAAACCACACAAAACCCGCTTCTGCAGAAGCTCAAGCTGCCAGGTCGAGTCTTCCAGCTCCCTTCGCGCGGTGCGCTCTACAAGAACGGTGAACTCGCTACCGCTGAGGGTGAAGTACACGTTCACCCGATGTCGGCCCTCACCGAAATCAACCTCAAGAACCCTGACCAGCTCTTCAACGGCAAGGCTCTCGAAGAGGTGTGCCGCGAGTGCGTGCCTGACATCAAGAAGCCCAACGAGCTCTTTGGTCGTGATGTTGACGCGCTGATGTTCTTCTTGCGGCTGGTCACCTACGGCCCGTCCTTTGAGGTCAGCGTCAAGCACAACTGCGAGAACGCAAAGAGCCACTCCTACGTGGTGGACATCGAGCGCATGATCCAGCAGATGAAGTTCCTGGACCCGACCACCCGCTACGAGGTGACGCTGCAGAACGATCAGAAGGTGGTGTTGCACCCTGTCAAGTTCGAGCACATGATCAAGCTCTTCCAGATGAACGCTGGCAAGACTGAGCTGTCTTCCGACGACGTCAAGTCCAACATCATCTTCAACCTGGTGAGCCTCATCGAAAGCGTCGACGGTATCACGGACCGAAAGCTCATTGAGGAATGGGCCCGCAGCCTGACCACCCCGCAGCAGAACCGGATCACCGACATCATCGAGACGATGAACGACTGGGGACCGGCACAGACCACCAAGTTGAAGTGCCGTGACTGTGGTGCAGACATGGATGTAGAGCTGCCGCTCAACCCGATCAGTTTTTTCACCGAATGATCATCTCCGGCGAGTCGAGCAGGATCGCCGAGATGATCAACTCGATGGGTTTGGACGTTAGAAACCTGCTCAAGGCCGCGGTAGAGATCTCATATTTCTCACGTGGTGCCATCCAATACGAAACTGTGTTGCATATGACACCGCTAGAGCGAGACATCACAGTCGAGTTCATCAACAAGCGACTGGAACTGGCGGGAAAGATGCCTTTCCCAGTCTTCTGATAAATAAAAGCATCAAGACAACCCATAGTCTACAATGAAGATCTATCAAAGCACAGAGCTTTCACGGGACCCAATTATCCCGATGGAGGTGGCGACGAAGCAGTACGTCGACCAGCAAGTCGTGTCTGGTGCAATTAACGGTGGCTTGTTCTTCACCAACGCCTCGCCGGCAAGTACCGGCATCGTTGGCAGCAAGCAGTACGTTGCCGGAACGATCCCAGCCAACAAGGTGATTTCACAGGCAACCACCGACACCAACGATGTCGTGGTCACCCTGTTCGCAGAAGGTGGCTCAGCCTTCTACTCACCGACGGTCACAATCACTACTGATCCTCCGCAACCAGGTGGAGCGCTCACGTGCTCCCTGACGGAGGATACGAACGACAAGCGGACGTATACCGCCACCGCAACCATCAGCGTCCCTGTTACAACGGTAGTTACTGCAACTTCCTCAACCAATGCAACTGCCTCGATGACCATCAATCGTGCCGCTGCCGGTCCAAACATGGACGCGCTGCTGATTGGTACCATCGTTGCTGCAGCTCCTGGTCAAACTGAAGTTCGTTCAGGTCAGCAGTTCAACGTCTCAGGTCGTGTTCCAAACGACGCCACCTACGCTGAGATTCTTGCCACTGGCGCCTCCGGTTCAGTAGCCGTGCTGACGCTCGGCGCTGCTGATTCGATGGGTACTGGCTACAAGATGTTCACCGGTGTTGTGACTGTAGGTTCTGGTTCAGGCGCGTTGACGGTAACTGGCCGTGCACGCAACGCACTTGGCACGTACGGCAACAACTTCGTTTCGACCAATACCATCACGCTCAACCAGACGTTCCCAACAATCGGTACTCGCACCATCGTGTACCCGGGCGGTCAGACCGCCCTGAAGGGCAGCGAGAGCGCAACGGTTTCGGCAACGATCACCAACTTCGACACCGTCACCTACTCCGGTACCAACCTGTCAATTACTGATCCAACCACCTACGCGGTGAGCAAGACGGTTACTCGCACTGGTGGTACCTACTCGGTTGGTGTCAACAACTACGTCATCGCTGCCACCAAGACATCAAACAATGCAACGTCTACGGCGCAGTCAGCAGTCAGCATCGCTGATACGGCGCCTACAGCCGCCATCACCATTGTTGGTAATCCGGCGCGCCTGCTATCATCGCCAACAGGCACCGACTACACGATCACTATCACTGCGAACCAGCAGCTGTCTTCAGCTCCGTCACTCAGCGCAAGCTCAGGAACATGGCAGGGTTCATGGGCTGGCTCAGGTACAACATGGACGCGAGTGCTTCGCATTCTGGATACGTCGCCGAAGGGGCCACAGACCTTCAGCGGTCTGACAGCCACCGGTCTGGCTGGAGTTGTTGGTTCGACCATCACTTCAGGTGCAAACTACACAGTTGGTGGCTTCGCAACCCGCACGATCACCTTCCCAGCGTTTGCGCGCTACGCAGCAATCGGCACAAGCATCGTTGACTTCTCGAAGGTGCAGGCATGGTACACAGGTTCCGTGGAGCTGACACGCTACTCAGACACTGGTGACTACTTCCAAGGCTTCACCATCGTCAACGCGGCAGGTGACTTCGACCCGAACGGTTCATATCTTTTCATCTCTGATGCAGCGTTCGCTGGTTCAAACACGTCTGGTACACTCCAGCTTGACATCAGGGAGAATGCATAATGAGTGCCTTTGAGGACTTCGTTCAGCTTGAACTTCCGAAGCGCCCGTATCTAGCAAGTGATCCTGCGCAGGAAACCGTCATTGTGCGCCGAGGAGCTGGCCCGCGCCAGCTCGGCGCGGTCACGCTGACTGACGGTCAGGTACTCGGTAAGGTTGGGGGCGTACTGACTGGTGTCAGCATTGGTGCTGGTGCCACGTTCAAGAAGTACACACAGACCTACGCTGCAGACACCGAGTGGGTGGTGACACACAACCAGAACTCGAGCGTGTTCATCGCCCAGATCTTTGATGACACGGGCAAGGTGATCATCCCTGATGAGATCGAGACCACGAGCGCCAACGTCATCACGGTGACGTTCAACATTGCCACCGCAGGCAAGGTAACGGTCATCTTCCTTGAGTAACCGCGATCGCGCGCTATCTAGCAACTAATGCTATAATCCGCGCGCGAGCTTTAGCCTGATAGTGAGTTTCGTGAGAAGCTTCTTTGCCTCAGGCACGCTCATCCCCTGAATATCGAGAATGCGGTTCTGCCCGTTCTCGTCAGTGAATTTGATCTGTTGAAAGTAAGGGATGAAGGTCTGCGCGTCAATCCCCAGGACCAGCTCCATGAAGTGGTCGTCATCGAGCTTGAAGATCAAGCTGGGTTTGTGGCGTGCCCTTGGGTTCTGCCAACCAAGCCGTTCCATCCAGTCGATCAGCTCACCGTTTGTTCCTTCGACTGCGGTGTCTCGCAGTGTTCGTCCAGAAATGCCGCTATCAGCGTTCGGTTGATCCATTTTCTGACCTCTGTCATGTCCTTCGGGCTGGTGTCCAGTGATGCTAGGACCTTCTTCTTGACCTTGCCGAAGTCATCGTCTGGCATGATACGCTCCTCGATGTACATGCGGTCGATCCAGATGCGCATCGAGTTGTTAGACTGGCCGAACTGTACAGTCAGGTCAAACACTCGGTCGTTCTTGCGAAAGCGGAACGCGTTGGCGGCGGCTACCCATTTCGCGTCGTAGTACTTCTTCATCGCGACGGACATCTCGACCTGGTTCATGTAGTCACCCGTACCCCTACCCGCTGGATGATGGCAGGCAGGTTCTTGAGGTAGCGCTCAGGCACGCCGTCGATGCCGTCGTGCACCATGATGCCGTGCCGGTCGACTGCTTCCCAGATGAGGTAGCGAGCTGCACGTTCCCACTCAAAGTAGCTGGCAAAGACGCGCTTCTGGTTCTTGAGGGACGGGTTGAGCTTCAGATCGGTGGTGCAGATGACCTTCTTGGCATTCGAGTACTGCTTGGAGACGTACTGCAGCCGTCGACCAATGTGGTCTAGCTTCTCGAGGGTGATGCCGTCGGTTGCCTGGATGATGATCTCAGCGGTGACTGAGAAGCCCTGCCCCTCCTTGAGAATACCAGGCGAGATCTTTGAGCCGTTCGCCAGGCTCATGCACACCTTCTTGACGAGGCCGATGTTGTCGTCGTTCCATTCCAGCCCTAGCACGTTCTCGCAGAGGTCCTTGCGCCAGGCCTGCTTGTCAGTGATGAGCTGCACCAGGTCAGGGAAGAGGGTCTGAATGAGCTGTGGCCGGTCAGAGTATGCGACGCGAAGGTGCTGCATCAGGTACTGCGTGTAGGCACTGTCGATGTCGATGCCTGGCCCAAAGAGCGCCTCGCGCAGCCAGGCCGGCCACGTCTCAACACCCGCAACTGGCCAGACGGAGGTGTCGCGCTGCTGCAGCTTACCCGCTGGCCTGAAGATGAAGTTGAGCTCGTCGTGCTGCAGGATCCACTTCACTGCCTCAATGAGGTCAAAGCGGTTCTCAGCAACAAGGCGCCCAATGACCTTCGTGTCACGACAAATGTAGACCTTCGAGACGACGCCGTCATCAGGACGCTCAGGTGGCTCGTACTCCAGCTCGAAGTCGTTGGTCTGCACGTAGGTGTGGAGGCCGAGGTCCTTAGGCACCAACACGCTCACCTCGTTGTTGCTGTCACCGAGATTGTATCCTAGCTGCTGCACCTCGAAGAAGTAGTCGAGGGCTGGACGGTAGTCATAGACCCAGTCGCGCAGCGACGTGAGTCGTAGATTGATGGTGTTGAACGCCCTTGGCTTACCTTTGAGCGACGCATGGGCGTGCAGCTTGGCAAGGTAGAGGATGAGGTCCTGTCTCTCCTGCATGGCCTCGCGGTGCAGCCGCTCCTTCTTGTAGAAGTTGCCGACGTGGAGAGGATCCATCGGCCGAGGCTGCCTACGCGCCTTCAGCCGGTAAATGGTGGTCATGCCACTCTCAGATCTTGCCGCCCTTAAGCGTCTTATAGATGCCCTTCAGGCTGTCAGGGCGAACGAGCAGCTGGTAGGACGGCGGCACCTCGAACTTTGCAGCATCAGGTGCACCTTCCTCGATGTGCTTAGCAATGATGCTCTGTGCGCCGAGTTTGTTGTCGTGTACCTTGACCTGGTATCCGTCCTTCTTGATTTCCTTGCCCGCCTCAGAGAGGGTGGTAGCCAAACCGAGGGCTGCCCGACGGAGACGCTTTGCTTGCTTGCCGTTCACATTATACCTGCATATCGAGGGTTCAGGTTGGTGTCCACCCACTCAGGGATGTAGCCGCGTGCTTCTCGGAAGAAGAGCACCTCCCAGTTCTTGGCTGATGCCGTACCCAGCTTCGAGAGCTTAGGGCGGACGATGATGAACTTGATGTCGTCCAGCTGGCGCAGTCCACGAACAATGAGCGGAACCTCTACTCCAATCAGTTGAACCATTGTATCACCAGTTGAACCTGTGTGTAGCTCAAAGGCAGGTAGCGGCAGCTGAATGGAGTGAATGACGGACGGGTGAGGAGTTGGCAGAGCCCTACTTCCCTTGGTGATCTCGCAGAACCTAACGATAGAATTGATGAAGGCTTGATAGGTGAAGTCGTTTACTCGCCCCTGTCTAATAGCAGCCTTGAGCTGCTCCTTTGACGGAGGGATGTATGGTGCCCGTGTGGCACCGCGCTGCTTGGAGTTGTAGGGCCCAAGGAACTCTGCGGCCTGTTCGTGTAGCTTGTAGTGATGCACGATGAGGGGGATGAGGTCCGAAAAGCCAGGTTCGGCTGGCGGACGTGCGGCGTCAAGCCGCACGCTCCAGCGTGGGAGATTGTCTTCCATGATTTCAGTTAGATCTTAGTGTACCAGAACTCCTGTACCGGCAGGAGGTCGTCGAGGTAGTAGATGTCGAGGCTGTAGCAACGTGTCCCTTCATCTCCGTACTGGAGCAAGGTGACGCGCGGCTTGATACCCCGAGCGGTGAGAATGGTGTAGTCTGCCTTGGAATCCATCGTGTCGATTGCCACGAAGATGGGCGTGTGGTTCCACTTCCAGATGAGCATCGGGCTCTTGTCAACCTTCGACGCATCGTCGACGGCTTCCTTGAACCACTTGAAGACATTGGCAGTTCCACTGACCAGCGAGGTGAATGGGTCCTGGGTAGCGTAGAACTTGCACTCGATGGAGTGCTTGAACTTGATACCTTCCTGCCGCTCATTCACTGGTACTACGTCACCAACGAAGATCTTGAGCGCGTCTTCACCAAACATCTTGCCGATGGTCTCGAAGTTCTTGCCACCAACCCGCGCGCCCGAGCCAGGAGTGCGGATGAAGTTGAGCGGAGCGAGCGCCTTGGCGAGGGTTTTGGCAACCGTACCCTCAAACCCGTTGCCCTTCGCCTTGGAGTTCTTTCGTTTCTTGGCGGGCGTGACAGCATCGGTATCGACTTCGACAGTGGTTTTGGGCATGACAGTGACCTTCAGTTGGAGATGAAGGTATTTACCGTGGCTTTCGACCTGTTACCGGACAGAGATCGAGGCGTAGTCCTGGTAGAACTTCACGCTAACGTCAAGAGGCAGCACTCCGCCAATGATGCCTTCATCGTCAAGCGTTTCCTTGACGGTGTCGGGCAACTCTTCCCACACTCCATCTGAGATGTTAGGGTTCTTGACGAGGTGGATGCTGGCGCCGTGGTAACCAGCAGGGAGCTGGTGAATGTCAACTCGGAAGGGCTTCGGCGACTTGCTGCCGTCGCCTGCTAGTTCATCGAGCGATTTCTGCAGGTCGTGCGCCAGCCCTTCCATCAGCTGCTGGATCTGCAGGACGATCTTCTTCAGGAGCTTGTTGCGACCTTCGCTCACGTCTTCGTTGAGGTCCTGCTGCAGGACGATGAGGTAGCCGTCTTCAGTATGGATCAGGCGAACTGTGACATTGAGAATGTTGTCATCTGGAAACCGTTGACCGATGACTGCCGCGAGGTACTTGCGCGCAGACGACAGCCCCCGCTTTGACGACACCGCCATTCTGATGCACTTGGTGATCCCTTCGGGGATGTTGAACATCTTGCGAAGCCCCTGAATGGGTTCAAGCTCAAATGTCACACCCTTCGCTGCCTCAAACTTCTTCTGTAGGAAGCTCAGCAGGTTGGTGGTAAGCTTGTCTTCTGTACCCTCGATGATCAGTTCGGCGAGCTTCACTTCTGCCCCTTAACCAAATACCAGCGCTCGTGATCTACTGCGAACTGCTTCGGCACCAGCATCTTCTTGAGCCGAAGCTTGTCGATGGCTGCACCGGAAACCACGAATGACCTGGGCTTTGGACGGTTCTGCGAATTGAGGGTCACGACGATCTTCTCTTTCGTGATCTTCCCAGTGGTATCGTCCATCTCAGCCGGTACCCACTCAAAGTCCAGAATGGAGTGCCCTACTCCATTGGTATCTACCCAGTAGACACCCCAGTCCTTAGAGTCCTTGATCTTGTTGTACAGGGTGACAACAAGCGGCTCTGCTGAGATCTCGGTCAGCTTCACTTCTTCTCGGAGTAGTCGGATTCGAACGTCTTGGCAGACTGGGTCGAGTACGTGAACTCGTCGCCCTCTACCTGACGGAGCAGGTAGTCGCCCTTCTTGAGGGTCTCGGTGCTGCCTTCCAGGTCAACCTTGATGGTGTCGCCGTCGTACTTGAACGCCTCAACTTCCGTGCTGTCACGGTAGATGGTGAAGCCCTCGGCGTCTTCCTTCTGGTTGGCGCGGACTGGCGAGTAGTTGTCCTCGAGCTCCTCAGCGTCCATCGTGGCAACGAGCTTGCGCTTGCTGTCCTTGTCGTTGTAGATCTCGTACTTGGTTGGGTCGCTGTCCTTGACCTTCTTCACCATGTAGACGGCGTTCGGGACGAACGTCTTGACGCTGTCCTTGGCTTCCTTCCAGATGTCGGATGCCAGCTGCGTTTCAATTGCCTCTTCGCGGAGAGACAGGAGTTCTTGGAGGAGCTTCATTTCTTTGGCCTGTTTGTTAGGTTGCCGATCTTAGACGCGTATGCCGTTGTCTCGGCATCTGCAACATGTCGTTGGTCACGTGCTTGTTTTGCTGCGATTACATTTGGGTCGTCCTGCCCATCATTCTTCCAATCAGGATCGTATCGCTTGTCGTATTCTGCCCAGCGATGGTCCTTGATCCCAGTTCTGCGATCAGTATGCACCCAAATAAACACTTTCTTTCCATCAACAGTAACTGGTCGTCCAGCGTGCTTCGGTACTATGCCATTCTTCTGTTCTTTATATTCAACGCCTGCGTATTTTAGATTTCGCGGCATATTGAAAGCAGTTGCCACCCCGAGGGCCAGGGCACCAGCAATCGCAACGTTTCCAGCAGTACGAGCACCGTGATACAGCCCCTTGGCAGCCAAACCGACAAGATCTTCATTCGTTTGTGTTTGATGAAGTTCAGCAAGAAGCATACACAGCAGTCCTTTTTAGTGAGATGCTCTATTTACGGGTGTCAGTCATACACCACTGTCGAGAAGCCGTTCTCCTTCCGGATGATCAGGTTTCGATCCAGCCGACCGGAGATAGACGGGTGGTGGCTGATGACGAAGACGCTCATGTCCTCATCCCGGCTCTTCTCCTTGAGGATCCGGACAACGCTGTCGATACCGTTCTGATCGAGAGCTCCGTCCAGCTCGTCGATGAGCAGGATGTTGGTCTTGGCGTGCAGGTGGTGCAGCACGTCACGGAAGGCGAGCGCCATCGCGGTATTGACGCGCTTCTTCTCACCGGCCGACAGATTGCCGAAGTCCAGCTCACGGCCGAACTCCGACACCGTGCAGCTCATATCAGCGTCGAACTTCACGACGTGCGGCAGGCCGAGCGTCCGCGTGTAGTGGTTCAGCCGGTTGTTGAGGAACGGGATGGTCTGGTTGATGATGCGCCGGCGGAGGAAGGAGTTCTTGTCCGTCAGTAGCTTCAGCAGGAAGTTCTGGTGATCGAGGCGGCGGCGCAGGTCATCCACCTTCTTGGTGTCAACCGCATCTACCTTCTCGGCCTCAAGCTCCTGCAGAGCCTCTTCGTGTGGGTTGGTCGCCGTCTTGAGTGATGCCAGCTTGTTCTTGAGGGCAGCAACGTTCTCGCGCGCCTTCAGTAGGTCGTCCAGGTCAGGGTGCTGAATGGCAGCTTCAACCTCAGCCAACTTAGTCCGTTGCTCTGTTTCCTGTGTCAGCAGCGCTTCTGTCTCACCCTGCAGAGTGATAAGCAGACTTCCCTTCTGATCGATGGTCTCGAGCACGGTCGCCAGCTTGGACTGAGCGTCAGCGAAGTTCTGTGAGCAGTACGGGCACTTCGCGTCCTTGAGGTGCTCCTCTTCGCCCATCAGCTTCTCAAGGTCCTTGTTGAGCTGCTGCAGGTCCTTCTTCTTCGGTGCCAGCTTAGCCGCGAGGTAGGCACCTTCTTGCTTCAGCTTGCTACGCTCGTCGTGAAGAAGCTTCTCGGTGTCGAAGTCGACCGTTGCCAGGGTGGCGAGGGTCTCCTCGATCTCGGTGATCTCAGCCTGCGTCTGCGTGGTCCAGCGGGCGACGCGCTGCTTGGCTTCCCGAACGTGCTTGTTGTGCACGTCGATTGCCACCTGCTGCTGAGTGCAAACCGCCTCAGCGATCTTGATGTCTCCCTCGGTCTGGCGGATCTTCTCCTTGAGGGCGACCGCCTTCTCAGAGAGCATCGTGATGTTGAAGAGCTCCTCGATCTGGTTGCGCTGCTGGTGGATCGGCAGCTGCAGGAAGGCAGGCGAGTTGCCCGAGAAGATGACCGTCTTGGTGAACAGGTCGTAGCTGATACCGACAATGTCCTCAATGAGAGCATCGCACTCGGTGACGCCCTTGCCTGGGGTGATGTCCTCGCCGTCCTTGCGGATCTCGATGCGGTACTCCTCACCGCGGGCGCGGTAGATCTCGTACTCAACACCGCCCTTCTCAAAGCACAACCGCACCTCCATCAAGGTGTTCTTGGTGGCGTTGGTGCTGTTGATGAGGCGCTGCAGCGAGATGCTGTCGAACGGCTTGTTGTACAGCGCGTAGCAGATGGCGTTGATGATCGACGTCTTGCCAGCGCCGTTCGAACCGCCTTGGTCGATGTTCTCACCGGAGATGGTGACCGTGCCCTGCCCGTCTAGCTCAATGAGCTGGCTGGCGTTGCCGAAGCTCATGAAGTTTCGGATCTCGATCGACTTGAAGATGAAGGGGATGCTCATTTATCGTGTCCAGTTGGCGATAGCGATGATGCAGCAGTAGGCGCCGACGCCTACCATCCAGGAACCGAAGTGCGCACCGAGCAGAGAGCAGCCGATGATGGCGTAGATCCAGGCGATGATCTGGTCGTTCATGACAGCTCCTCGTACAGCTTGACCAGCACGGTTGGGTCGATGGTTGGTGAGGGTGACACGCCCTCGTTGATGAGCTTGCGCACCGTGTTGTCGAGCGACGACAGGTCGATGTCGCCATCCATCTCGAGACCCTCGGCAAGCTGCTCCTTGCGCAGCATGATGTCCTCCTCAACCGAGAACTCGCGCAGCTCAAGAGTCTTGATCATCTCATCGCGCAGAGCCTGCACCTCGCTGTAGCCGATGTCGACGTCGAGCGTGCAGCGAACGCGACTGCGTGCTGGGAAGTTGTAGTCGCCCTCCAGCACTCGGCTCAGCTTCGTCTTGAAGAAGAGCGGTGCCTTCTCCCAGTTGTGGAACCAAACGTCATCGTTCTCCACGTCGAACACGGCACAACCGCGCTCGCTGTCACCCGCATCGCCGAAGTTGGTCGGGAAGGTGTTGCCGATGTAGATGATGTTCTTGAACGCCTGGCGCTTGTGGAAGTGGCCGCTGAAGATGAACTTCGGACCAGCGAAGTCATCAGGATCAGGACCGTGCTCCATACGCCGGTCGGCTCCAGTCACCACGAAGTTGCGAAACTCGAAGTGGCCGAGGACGTACTTGTGCCTGGTGATCTCTGCGACCTGCGCGGCGTACTCCTCACGGAAGAGGTACGGTGCAGCGTACATGTCCTTCGACAGCTGCATCGGCTCGTTGATGAGGACGAAGTTGTCAAGGTCGTTGAAGATGTCGGTCGAGAAGATCAGGCGGTTGGACCGATGGTACAGGTCGTGGTTGCCGATGATGAAGAAGATGGGAATGCCGAGCGCGTTGAGACGGCGGCAGCCCTCGATGGCGTGGTGCAGGGTCCGAACGTTGATGGCGTTGCGGTTCTCGAAGAAGTCACCGAGGAACGCGAGGTGGCTTGGCTTCTCCTTCTTGACGATGCCAACGAGCCAGTCAATGTAGTCCAGGTTGTCGAGGTTGTGCTGGTCCGAGTTGTTGCGGGCGCCGAAGTGAATGTCAGTGAACATCACCATCTTGGTGATCTTCTTCCAGTCTCCAGGCAGCACGTCTCCCAGACGGCCACCCATGCCGTTGATGATACGCGCCATGCTTACTCCTCCGAAGAGGCAGACGACCGAAAGGCAGTCTCGTCTGAAGTTTTGACACCCTTGGCTCGGTCCTGATAGGAGAACGACGGGTTGGCACCAGCGTCGATCAGCAGCTCGTCACGAATGTTGCGCTGCTTCTTCTCGTCAGCCAGGTACTGGAGGAAGCTCCGATAGCACGCGGTGGTGTAGAAGGCGAAGGGGTTGTCTGACTTGGCTGGGTCGAACTTGTACCAGTTGGCGCACAGGTTCACCACAGCGAAGGACACCATGTCCTCTCGGAACGAATACCCGCCAAAGCTGGGAGAGTGGGAGTACCTCTCAGCAATCATGTGGAGGTACTTTGCAAGGAGGTTGGACAGCTTGTTGCCGTTGTCCTTGCAGGCCTGGATTTCAGGCAGAAGCTGCGCGTTGGTGACGTAGTGTCCGCGCGTTGAAGTCGATCGAGGCTTTTTGTAAACTGGGGTTTTGGTCGCCATGGAGTTCCCTTCCTACGGGGTGTTAAGGCGACATGGTAGGATTGTACCATGCCTGCGATATTTAGGAGCCGAAAGGGTGGTCCCAGGCTCAACTGGCAGGTCCATAAATACCTCATCCACCTGGAGCTCTACATGGAACACCTCTACGAAGAAGACAAGGGACCCGGCTTCCAAAGCAAGAAGGTCGCGGTGATGGTCGGTCGAATGAACCCACCGACCCGTGGTCACTACAAGGTCATCAACGCGATGAAGGCGTTCATTCGGGACAACCCGAAGATTGGGCTCGAGGCAGCTCCGGTCGTTGTGATTGTCGCTGGAAGCAAGTCTGACCAGGACAAGAAGCGCAACCCGCTGAGCGGTGAGGAGCGCAAGACGTTCATGGAAGCATCCGGCAACGCCAATGGCGTCAAGTTTTTGGTAGCACCGAACGCCTTCGCTGCCTTCGCCAAGGTACGCGAAGAAGGCATGGAGCCAATCGCAGTTGCTGCTGGTGAGGACCGCGCGCCCGAGTACCGGCGCATTCTCGACAAGCACTTCACGAAGGACGGGGAGCAGGTCAAGCACCACATCATCTCCCTTGACCGTGACTTCGATACCGAACATGAAGAGGGAGAGGAGTACTTCAACAAGGTCATCGACATGATCAACGATGGTGACAAGGTGGACGACAACCAGATCAGCGGCTCGCTTGCTCGCCAAGCCGTTCGAAACGACGAGCAGAAGGCGTTCGCCTACATCACCGGATTGGAGAAGAAGCCGAAGCTCGCTGCTGTCATGTTCAAGAAGGTCAAGGAGGCACTGAGTGTCTAATAGGTCCTTTCTTGGTGATGGCTCGCTGCCAACCGCAGCGAGCAACTATCTCGGCGACCTCAAAACTAAGGCTGGGGAAGCTGGCGCGAAGCTCAAGAACACCTTTGACGGCATTGGCAACTTCAAAAAGCTTGCATTCGACGCTGGCACATTCAAAAAGAATGCAGCACAGCTGGCTGGGGATAGAGCTGTCGTTGCGGCTGAAGATCCAACGAAGCGAGTAATGGACGCGATTGACGACGACATTCGTGCAATGTCACCAGATCCATTCTACGCAACAGAAGCTGACCGTGATCTTGCAAATCAACAGGCACTTGCTGCATCTCAGGAGAACAATCTTTCTGCAGGTGTTGTAAATCAGGCAAAGCAACAAACTGCGGCGGATAAAGACCACATTGTCAAGCTGATAGAACCTGGAGTAACTCAAGTAGAATTTCAAGTCATGCCTGAGGTAGTTGAGAGCCGTACGGTCGAATACGAAGCGATTGCACCCCCGCAGTTCCCAAGCGCCTTTCAAAAGTACAAGGGTACGTCCAGCACCCAATGGACGATAAATGCCACCTTCACCTGTCGTACAACCGATGAGGCAACGAGGAACCTGGAGTACTTGAACATTCTTCGCGGCTGGACTGTACCGTTTTTTGGCACTAAGACACTTGAGCAGTTCCCACAGAAGCTTGGAGCACCACCACCGGTTCTTACATTTTCTGGATGGCGGGCGCAGATGGTTGGCCCGGTTCAAGTCGTCATTACGTCGCTTAACTGGAACTTTCCTCAGGATGTTGACTACATTCCTGCCAAAGAATTCAAGCCCGTTGCTGGCAATCCTCGCAATTTCGCATTCACTGGCCGCCTTATTCCGTTTCCTACGGTGATCAAGATCGCCATTCAGCTGGTAGAGAGCTTCTCTACCGAGCAGATGAACGGCTTCAGTGTTGCAGACTTCAGAGCTGGCCAATTTGCTGATGCGTTTAAACCAATGCCGCGCGCAAATAAACAAATACCCGTTGAGCAACCAATTGCCGAGGCGCAAACAGTTCAACAGGGAGCCTACCGAGGCCAGCGCTCAGACTACGACCCAGCACGGCGAGTTTACGCGGGTCTAGGCCAGTCAGTTAGTGGCGGCCGTGGGGTTATTAACCCGCCAGAAATTGCCGTTAACAATGTCGTCTCTGAGGTGAAGAGCGTCGGGCAAATGATACCAAAGCAACCGCTAGTTCAGGCAATTAAGTCTGGTGGTGGCGGTGACTTTGGTGGTGGTGGCGCGTCAGGTGACTTTTGAGGAAAGCAGATGGAAAACAACAGCACTCTAGTCAAAGGATCGCGCTACGTTTCAGGTGGTACCACCGAAGTCAACAAGACTGCACTTGAATGGTGGGAGCGGGCAGTCTTTGAGATTGACCCCACAGATACACAATACGTGGTGGAGCGCAGATTCGAGGGTCGGCTAGATCTTATCACTGCTGTCTACCTCGGCGAACAAAACGTCCGCTACTGGTGGGTGGTCGCCATGCTCAACAACGTCCTAGACCCATACACAGAGGTAATCACGGGCCGCATCATCCGCATTCCTACCAAGGAGCGTCTGCAGAACATGCTGTCAGGCAAGCTTGGCGGTGTCCCTTCTACCCGCGAGGTTCCGACCTCCATCCTACCTATCGTCTAAATGGCATCCGACAACGTCATCAATGCTCTCAGTCTAAAGAACCCGCTCGATCGATTCGTCAGCTACTCAACCCACTTCATCGTGATGGCTGCGCGAACTACCGAGAATGCACGGGTCTTCACTGAGGAGAGCGAGAACAAGGCGACCCTTGACGCCATCAACCGCGTCGAGTACCTAGGTGAGCGCGTCCCGTACGATGCTGCCAAGGGTGATGTCTACCTGGTGATGGACACCCGCCGCTTTTCTCAGTTCACAGTTGAGAGCATGAAGTATGAGTCGCTCATCAATGGACTATCAGCTGGCCAATCTCATGCCAACCTGGTCACATTGGTTGAGATGACGGTGCTTGACAGCGTCGGCATCTCGTTCATCAACTACATGCAGTGGTTGATGGACACCAAGATGCAGACAAACTTCGACGGTCTGATCTTCTTGATTCGGGTCGTCTTCGTTGGTCACAACGAGGATGGCAGCACCGAGACGGTGCAGTCCATCACAATTCCAGCGCACCTCTTCAAGATGGAGGTTAACCTCGACTTTGCCAAGGGCATCTACAACTTGGAGTTCATGCCGAACTTCAACTTCTCGCCGGCTCAGCATTCTCGCTGGCTCAATATCGGAACTGCATCGACGTTCTTTACAGGAGCTGGCAACAGCACTCTCAAGGGCATGATCGACGGTTTTGAGTCGCGTCTTAATGAGCAGTCAGAGCGGTTCTACCGCGAGATCTCACCTAAGATTATTCAGGCTGGCGCCACGCCTCGAGGTACCAGCGGTAAATTCGGAAGAGTTGTCAAGTATCAGATCACCATTCCCGCCGAGTGGGAAAACCTGACATTCACCGGTGCATCAGTCAACTCGGCTGAAGAGCGTAGCTTCGTCAGCGAGCTTAAGAAAGCCGAGGCGGCAAAGACGAGTGCGCAGCAAAAGTCATCTACCGCCACCGATGGTAAGGAAGTAGGCACCAAGGATGCCCACCTATCGGTTGATTCTGGAATGATGGTAACCGAGGTGCTTGACTTGATGTTCACGCAGGTGAAGGGTATCTCCGACTTCGCTAACTCTGAAAAGATCTCCAGCACTGATCAGTTCATTCGCTTCTACAAGCACGTTGTCAGTATCTCGAGCGATGAGGACACGGTCATTGTTCATGTAGATGTAGTACCATTTGACGTCCCGAACTTGAAGCCACCAAGCAAGGCTGACTCAAAGACTGTTTCACAGCATGAGAGCCAGTTCTACGTTAATGTGCCAGGCCCCAATGGTACCACCAAGCGAGTACCAAAGAACTACTTCGAGATGAACTACATCTACACTGGCCAGAACCTGGACATCTTGAACTTCGACATGAAGATCCAGGACCTGCAGTTCATGCTTGCATCAAACGTACGTGTAAGTGAAGGTGAGCTTATTTCTCAGTCGCTACAGGGACAGACAGACCAACAGAACACGGGTGCCACCACCGAAAAGAAGCCAGAAGTCCTTAGCGCCCGTGCATACGACCCACTTCTGCTGCCAATGCTGACTGAAGCGCAGCGCGCCGGCTTCTCAAATTTCACTAGGTTCCGCTCAACTGAGGCTGAGCGGGAAGCAGTTGCATCACAGCAGCAGTACGCACGCAACCTTTCCGCGTTCTACGCCATCTCACCTATCCAGGTTGCCATGACCATCAAAGGCAACCCGGACATCATGGCAAAGTTTAACATCGGAACGCTGGCGCCCCACGTACTGACTGCCACCAACACCGGTGGTGACGCTGGGGTCTCTAACACCAACCCGGCCTCCAAGGCTGAGTACCGCAAGCTGTTTGAACAGCGGGTTCTCAACAAGAACAAGGACTCCATCAAGCGAGGTACCTCACCAGGTACCTTCTCAGTTGAACGCCCACTTGGTGATGACAGCTACGTTTCCACCCCGGTGTTCGTGCGAGTAGTGGTCAAGGGACCGAATGTTGACTTCATCACTAACGAGCTCCTTGCTGGTGAGGACTTTGCAAAGGAGGTGATGTTTGATAACTACTACGTCGTGTTCAAGGTTGTCAACATCATTGAGCGAGGTACGTTCACACAGCAGCTTGAGCTTTGGTCGCACAACGTCTTTGGTGTCGGCAAGCTCACCAAGGAACAGATTGACGCAAAGCAGACGAAGAGGCTAGAATGAGAACCACCACGTTCGTTGAAGGCATCGTAGTTGACACGTCTGATCCACAGCAGATGGGCCGGCTGCGTGTGCACTGCCCGTCTATTGACGGTGAGAACGTCAGGGTAGAAGATCTGCCTTGGGCGACCTATGTCAGCCCGATGGCTGGACAGACCGTAAACTTCCCAGGCGGTAGCAGCGGTGCGAGGTCCGAGGGGCCAACCTCGTATGGCTTCTGGGCCATCCCAAAGGTTGGCACGCTGGTGATTGTCGGCTTTCTTTACGGTGACTTCAATCTTCGCTTCTACGTCGGCTCGTATTTCGCTGAACACGGCAACCGCTCGCTGCCGGCCGGCCGCAACTCAGCCACCGGTCCAATCTCCGACATCCTCGAGCCGATCGAGCCAAGCACCAGCAACCTGAAGGATCAGTTTGCAGGTAAGGTTGACGTGTCTGAAGCGCAGACGCGTGGTGCCTATG
>JACCDQ010429019.1_pt1 | contig 23855 bp, 24 predicted proteins | sample 7446031 | NCBI WGS metagenome assembly JACCDQ01 (sample SAMN15323442, study PRJNA562643) | freshwater metagenome | isolation source: river surface water | place: USA:Blue River Watershed | collected 2017-08-17 | reverse complement strand
TTTCTCCACGTTCTTTGATGAATTTCTTAACCTTACTTGTAACTACTAAAACATCAGCCATGATGACTCCCATCCTTATTATTGACTTAAAAAGCGTTACATACGATCTGGCCAATGACAAACACGGACTCCCGTTTTGCCGCGTCGCATATCAAAAAGGTGCCAGGCCCTGTTTGGCGAAGCAATGCCTCCGCAAACAGGGCCTGGCACCAATTACTATTTCTTCGAAGTAAACTGAAGCAGTTCTGCTTTACGAACTTTTGGATCTTCTGCCGAAGGAGCAATCCAAACATAGGTATTTTTTTCGATCGATTCCGTGCACTCAACGTTAGTAAATGCTGGTGACCACGAGCCCGAGTTCAAGTGTTCAACCATTCCATAAAATTCATGCCTAGCAATATGTGTATGACCGTAAATAATTCGGCGCACTCCTGCGACTTCGGCTTGTTTGGTTAATAGCGACTCACTTGGCTCTTTATATTGAGAAACCAGCGAGGTCACCGATCGAGCATAAAATAAAAAAAATGGAATGAGTAAAGCGAAAGGCAAGAAAATCCACCAAAATGAAATCGCAGTAATTTTCTGTAAAAACGACCCCAAAAAATAAAGGGAAATAAATCCAATAAGAATTAAGAATAAACGATCTAACCACAACTCTTTCGCAATAAGAATCGGATCACTAGCGGCCGGCGCAGCAAAAAGCTCTTGCAGTTCGCGCACAACAGAAGGTGAAGTATTAGACTTAATTGCCGAATCATAAACGCGCTTTTCATTGCTGATCGCTCCTCGGTAGGGCTCAGCAAATCGGTCGGTTGTAACGTGCCAAAGTGTTGCTACAGATCCCCATAGCCAAGTCCATACGATACCGGGCTGGGCCGTAATTAAATACCTAAAGAAAAAGTTCAAATATCCACTTACAGACATGATGTAATTTTTTTCGACGTGCGGATTAAATAGCCCTAAACCGTTCATTATATATCGACAAGCTACATTACCAAAAGGAAGTCTGATTGCCAGCTCGTTGTATTCTAATAAAAAAGGATTCAAAGGATTTTCACACATGCAATATGGATCTTGCTGATGCCCGTGCTCAATCAAAGTGTCATTGTTGCTAATATAGAACCAATCGACAAAACGAACTTGTTTAAGTTGGTTCTCAGATAAACATAGGGCTTTTAAAATTTCGGTTTGAACATCAGCAAAATGAAGTTCAACGTCGTGATTACCCGGAATGATAATTAACTCATTTCCAGATCGAACAAACTGAGACAGCGCTTCAACAAATTTCAAATGCTCTTCTAAGACCGTCTTAATTTTGAAAACAGATCTTTCTTGCCGCGGAAAAAGACCTCGACGAGTTTCAAGCCAATTTATATTATAAATTGCTTTGTCTGGAAGAGACATCACGCTGTCGAAATCAAAAATATCTCCATTGAGTATTAGCTCGATTTTTTGACCTTTGGCCAAGTCTTGTATATGAGCTAAAAACTGAATAAGAGACTCATCGATAAAAAATTCTTTGGTTTTAAACTTCTTCCAAAGTGGATGTTTAGATCTTGCCCGATGCCGAGGTGGCTCGGGATCAGTCAAATGTAAATCGCTAATGATCGCTGTACAAATTGAACTCATAATATTAGCATTGTTTCATAACGTGCTATAAATAGAGAAGCAGAATTATGACAAATACGTCGTGGGTTAAAAATTTAAACAAACCAATTGCCATAGTTGGACTTGGCAAAAGTGGTCTTTCGGCTATTCGCTTTTTAAAATCAATTGGATATTCTGATGAAGATATAATTACTTTTGACGACAAAGATTCATCGGCCCAATTTTCAAAATCGGACGATATTGTTAAGCGCCAGCCCAAAACTTTAGTAGTGTCTCCGGGAGTTCCGCTAAAAACAAATTGGATTCAAACTTTAATTGCCGAAGGAGCCCTGCTAACTTCTGAAATTTCTTTAGCGACTAGTGTGTTAACAACTGAAAAATTGATCGGAATAACGGGCTCGGTAGGCAAAAGCACGGTCACTTCTATTTTGGGTGAAGGCGCACGAGTGATGGACGAAAACTGTTTTGTTGGAGGCAACTTAGGTACACCTTTTTGCGAATATGCAACTCGAATCGTAAAAGGTGAAAAAAAGGCTTATTGGATTGTTCTTGAATTATCAAGCTACCAACTAGAAAACTGCGATCACTTAGCCTTGATGGGCTCGGCTGTTACTTATTTATCAGCAAACCACCTTGAGCGCTACGATAGTCTCGATCACTATTACAAAACAAAAATGAAAATCACAGAAATAACCAAAGATTTTTGTGTTTTTAATAAAAGCTCTGAAGACGCGGTTGAAGCTTCTCGATTTTCAAAATGCCCGGCTGTTTTGACAGCTGCAGAAGACTTTATGAATCAACGCCTTTTATCAAGTATCGTGCTTATTGGTGCTCACAACAAAGATAATTTTTGTGTGGCCGCAGAAGTAGCCCAACTTTGCGACTGGAGTTCAGATAGCTTAGAAGCAATGTCTTTGTTTCCTGGGCTTCGACACAGATTAGAATTTGTGGCTCAAGTTGAAAGTGTAAAATACGTCAATGATAGTAAGGCTACTGCCATGGAATCTGTTATGGTAGCTGTTACTGGTTGTTTAGAAAGCCTGCATCAAGGAAACGATCTGTATTTACTTTTGGGAGGTAAAGACAAAAACCTTCCTTGGGAACAACTGAGCCTTCTTAAAAAACATGGAAATATTCGATTTGTTTTTTTCGGAGCCTGTGGCCGTTTAGCAAGTGAAAAAGCAGATTTGCAGGGCGAATATTTTGAAAGCCTAGGATCGGCAGTTGAATATTGTCAGAAAAAATCTAAGTCTGGAGACATCGTTTTACTAAGCCCAGGCGGCACAAGTTTAGATGAGTTCAAAAGTTTTGAAGAGCGCGGCGATTTTTTTAAACGCATCGTTCTTGCTAGCGCTGAGGCCTAATCAGCAAAATGCGAAACCGCAACTTGGCCTGAAACGCTTTGAAAGACTTGAGAATATATTCGGTCGCTTCCTTCTTGCTGAACAATAACTTCACGAGCATCGTTTGGCACATTATATAAAATGAATCCCCCTCCAGAAACTGGTACCGGAGAAATTCTTCCTTGTGGATCGAAATAAACGATTTGATCCCGATTGTATCCTTCATAAACCAGATATACCTGGTAATCCATTTCAGGAACAAAACCAATAAAGGTGCTGGTGTTTGTTTTGTCGTTGATGAGACGCCGGCTTTGAATTTGTTTCAACCAATCTTCGCGAATCTGAGGCAAATGAACATATTCTTTTCTGGCATCCTGAAAATAGCGAACTGGTGCATAGCTTCTGTCATTTGTACGAACTAAAAACTGGGTAACACCCAAATCGCCGTGGCTTCGGTAATTTGCAGTTCCAGAAACTGTTGATACGATTTCTTCCAAATCCGGGGTGGTGACGTCGACATCAACAGAGTCTGATGTAAATGCATCAAATGCACGAACAACTAAAGAGCGCGCAACGGTTTTTGCAATTATGTTTTGAAAACCAATCGCACCTTCTTGTGCTATAAACATTTGGTGTCCCATAATTTGATTTTGTCGAAATGCCGAAACGGTGTAGATAGAATCTTCTAACCCAACAAATAAAAAATATCCATTTTCAGAGGTTTCCGTTTGTTGCATATTTGGAATCATAAATTGATCCAGATAAATAGGGTATACACCTGGGTGATTTTCAATTTGCATTTGCATTCCGGCTACGGGCTTTCCGTCAAGCATCGCTCGCCCAATTACGATAGAAATTTGATTGGATCTGAATTGAATCTTCTGCTGGTCAGAAATATATTCTAACAATCCAGTGACCCATTTTTCACTAAAAACAGGCGTTTGACTTGCGTCTCCTGTTTGACGAATGGTTAACACCTTTCGATAAGATTGCTTTTCATCAAAAACCGCAGATACGGTTGATGAATAACGAGATACATTCGAGAAATCGTCGTTTGGAGCCTCAAGTTGATTTTGTCCTGAAAAAAGAGTCGTTACAAATCCAGAAGCTTTCTTTTGAGACAAAACTTGATTCGATGCTTTTTTGGCCCCGGCCCTTCCGTTATCGAGGGACGCAACCCCTGATCCTGCAGATGGCAATTGGGGATTAGCCCCCATTGACCCCGAGTTACGAACCCGAATATAAGGCCCCTCAAAATAGTTTCCGCGACTGACCAAATTTTCAAGGCGCTGAAAGTCTTCACCGATGACAGAGCCACTTCGATCTAAAATTCGAGCCACCAAAGTTCCTTGCGGAGATTCAATATCAATCGAATACAGTCCTGCTCGTAAATCGACTCGACCTATTTCACGTACTTGACCTTCTTCAATTCTTTTCAATTCAATAATTTGATCAATTACACCAATTCCCAAGGACTCAAATTTTCCGCGAATCGTAGCCCATTTATTTGCAGGCGATAGGCGGCTAGGCTCGGACTGAGGCACCTCAGTGGTCAATGCCGATGCCACATCGACATTACTAATTGAATTTTTGAATGCATCAACAGATTCAGAAGATACAGATCTGAAAGCGTTCGTACTAAATCCGGCATCTACAGCCGAAGCGATTGCATGACGCTCAACTTTTAATTCATTCACAGCAACAGCTGCTTGCGGAGCTACATAGTTTTGACTACTTAAATAGGTGGTCATTGCCGGCTGAACAACAGTTTTTTTCTCGGCAGCTTGCACTTGTTGATAAAGATAATAAGCCGGAGTTTTTCTTTCTTGAGTGATAACAATAGGGCGGGTGACCGTAAGAATTCGGTTTTGCTCAACTTTCGGAGAGTACAAAAGAAAAGCCGGAATTAAAATAAATAGCGCAGCCAAAACCGAGGTCAACGGATCTCCTTCATGGAAAAAGTGACTCTACTAACTACCTTTAGAATATTTAGAAAGGCGCGCCTTCGTCAATAACCACCGCCTTGTCGCGACTTAGGTTAAGCGCCTGCTGCAGTTGACGAGCTTGAAGCATCGATAACTTTTCATCCACACCTATGTCGTGAAAGTTTTTACTGTCAGGGTCTCGGTGTTCGACATGAACTTCTACTGCGATGTCATAAGGCCGTCTTGCCCCTAAAATCACGACTTTAGTATAAAGCCTTTCCTGAGTTTTAGGGGTTATCTCTAGAAATTTAAACTTACGATCATGATAATGCGTCGAAACTTCTCGACCATTTTGGCTAATGACGCGGGGTTCTCCAAGGGCGGCCGCAATGGCAATTCGTGTAGGACGAATGGCCAGTGGTGTTTCTGACAAAACGATCCCCTCGGTTGTTTGACAACTTGAAATAAGAATCGCAATAACCATTAAGAAAAAAAATTTAAACACTAAATTCACTATTTATTATTAGCCTTATTCCAGTCCGCCATGAACATCTCAATTCCTTTCGACGTTAAGGGATGGCCAGTCATTTGCTGCATTACTTTAAATGGAATTGTTGCGATATCAGCGCCCATCAAAGCCGCGGCTTGTATGTGCATCGGACTTCTTACAGAAGCTACTAACACTTCTGTTGCAAAATCATAATTGTGATACATTTGAATGACTTCACTAACCATCATCATTCCGTCAGAACCAATATCATCAAGGCGACCCACGAATGGAGAAACCATAGTCGCCCCGGCTTTAGCGGCCAATAACGCCTGCATGACTGAAAAAACCAATGTAACATTTGTCTTAATTCCCTCAGCAGTTAATTTTTTTACAGCAATCATTCCGTCTTCGCACATCGGAATTTTAACAACAACATTGTCGGCCCACTTTGCTAATGCAAGACCCTCTTTAACCATTTCATCGGCCTTCAAAGAAATAACTTCAGCCGAAACAGGGCCCTTTGTAATTTTACAAATTTCTTTGATTACCTCTTCGAACGAACGGCCTGATTTAGCAATCAAAGTTGGGTTTGTGGTTACGCCGTCAACCCAACCTCTTTCGTTTGCTTGACGAATTTCGTTAACATCTGCTGTATCAATAAAAAATTTCATGTCATTTCCTTCTCTTGTATATAAATTAATTTAAAAACAAATCGTCCATCGAATACAAGCCTGCTTTTCTTTCGTGAAGCCAAATTGCGGCCTTAAGAGCGCCCTCTGCAAAAACACTTCGATTTAGTGCTTGGTGCTTGAAGGTAATCATTTCGTTTGAAGATGCGGCGATAACATTGTGCACGCCAAAAACCCCACCTAAACGATGGCTTAAAGGCGCAGGAATTTTGCGATTTAAAATACTTTCTAAATCCATATGCAATGTTTTAGCAGTTCCGCTTGGATGATCTTTTTTTTGTGTGTGATGAATTTCATCAATAGCGTAGTCAAAATCTGCAATTGCGGTGAAACTTTTCAGGGCCTGCCTAAATGCCCAAAGCCCCGGGCTTAAGTTAGACGCCCAAAAAACGGCTTGAACTTTTGATTGCGCTTTTAACTTGGTAAAATCTTTTTCTTTTAGACCTGTTGACCCAGAAACAATCGGAGTTTTGAATTCTTTTGTTTGATCAAGTAGATTTGATAAACCCTCTGCGGAAGAAAAATCAATCCAAACATCAACATCTTCTAGAATTTCGGCTTCAATATTTTTTAATTCAGGCGCTGTGATAGCGAACACACTTGATGTTTGACGACCGATTGCTAAATAAGGAACAAATCTTTTTTTCTGATCGGCCACGATCAGATTTTCAACAGAGGCCCCCATCTTTCCTGAGCTGCCAAGCAATCCAATTTTAAGGCCGGCTGATTTTAAACTCATAGAAGCCCCAAAGTTTGCATTTGTTTTTCAATCGGAGCATAAAATTTTTCATCAAGGGTCACCAACGGCAGCCTCATCTCTGGAGATCGAATAAGGCCCGCTTTGTACAACATCCATTTTAAAGGAATCGGATTCGCCTCAAAATACATTTGCTGTAAAAATTCTTTATATTTAGAAAAATCACTTTCGGCTTCCTGAAACTTTCCTTCAGCTGCAAGCTTCGTCCATTTTGCAGCCTGAGCAGGAATGATATTCGACATGACAGAAATTACGCCATGACCACCCATTTTTAAGAATGGTAGATACGTAGGATCGTCACCCGACAGCAATATAAAATCCTTAGCACATGCTACCTTCATTTTTTCATCAAAAGCAATGTCGCCACTAGCTTCTTTGATACCAATAATATTCTTGCTTTGACTCAGTGATTGAATAGTTTCTATTGTCATCGCTGTTATTGTTCTGCTGGGTACGTTGTATAAAATAATTGGTAGCTTTGAGCTTTCAGCAATAGTTAAAAAGTGCTTTTCAAGTCCGCGCTGTGGTGGCTTATTGTAGTAAGGAACAACAACCAAAGCTGCGTCGGCTCCCATCTCAAGCGCGCGCCTTGTTTGATCTATTGTGTCGGCCGTCGAGTATGAGCCCGTACCGACAATCATAGAAATTGAATCATTCGAATTTTTTTTAACTACTTCGTAAATTTTTTCAACTTCTTCATTTTCGAGAGTTGGGCTTTCTGATGTGGTTGCGTTGACCACGAAACCATTGACGCCGTTTTTTACTTGAAATTGAACAAGTTTTTCAAGCGATTCATAATCAACCTTTCCATTTAAGAAAGGAGTCGGTAAGGCAGAAATTACGCCTTTAATTTTTTGAACAAATTGTGTCTTCATATTCGTGTATTCCCAGCAATTGAGCTGGGCCAATCATAACTGGTTGATGCAAATCCGCCAAGCTCATCTTTAGTATTCCGCCAGGCATTTCAACCTGAGTATCAATAGCTCCTCGTTTTCTAAAGTTGAAAACCGCCGCAGCCATAGCTCCCGTGCCGCAGGCTTGGGTGAAGTTTTCAACTCCGCGCTCGAATGAAACAGCCTTAACTCGGCCGCTATCTGACAGAAGCTGAACATAGGTAACATTTGTTCCTTTAGGAAACTCGGGATCAAATCGCAATTTTTGCGCTGGCCCTTTAATTTGTGGGTAATCATCAATATTTTCAATTTCAATTACTAAATGAGGGACACCTGTGTCGCAAAAAAATCCTTTTGCCGAAAACTTTTCCACAATCGGAGTCATCTTTGCTTTGTATTCGCCCTGAATCACCTTTTCTATTTGTATTAAACCCGCGGCCGTTTTCAAGACCCAATTATTTTGTTGATCATGTTGAATTTCACTTAGAAACAACCCGACACAACGCGTGGCGTTTCCGCACATTTCAGCATCAGAACCGTCGTTATTAAAAAAATCCCAGGCAAGGGGATTTTTTTTGATAAAAATAAATCCATCCGCCATTTGTAATTTACAAACAGCTTGGGCAAAACTTCTTTTTTGATCTAAATTCCAGCCAAGCGCCGCGTTTTCATCTGCAATGTGAAATGTATTTCCTGCACCTGAAATGAGATAGGTTGTAATCTTCATTTTTTTTGCTTTTTCGATTTTACATTTGAATTTGCTTTTGTTGTATCTGTTGATGCTGCATTTGCACCTTGATCTGCAGAGTTCAAAACTGTGATTGATTCAGCTTTTTGTTTACGCGCTAAATTTTCGTCAGCCGGTGGTAACGGAGGCCCCTTAATTCCACAAGAAAGGCAAAAACTAAAAACCAATAACATCAAAGCATTTTTCATAGTGTTCCCCGCATACACAAATCAAAATCATATCTAAACTTTCGCGACATCGTCTTCGATAAACTTTTGCATTTGGTACTATATATCACGCCACCATCATTTGTCGCGGCAGGCTTTTCTTCAGAAGAATCCGCGTCTAGCTTTTGTTTGAAATAAACGTTCTCTGGGTAGTCGGGATACGCTTTTTCAAGAAATTCGATTCCCGATCGGGCCCGCGAAAAATTTTTAGCAGCAAAGCTTCTTTCAATTTCAAGTACAGTTAAAATAAAAGTTTCTTCGTTAAGCTTTCCAGAAAAATTCTTCATAAAGGATTTGTCTTTAAAGCCGCTTCCAGGAATGTTTTTTTGAATGCTTTCTTCGACCCAATGATACGCGGCCGTCGTCTTTGCAATATCCATCAGTTCTTTCATATACTTTTCTAAGAAATATCTGTTTTTTTCGCGATGAGAAAGTCTAATTTTTTGAATTAAGCAGTCAGAATTATTTGGCTCAAGTGCCAAACATGAGTCAGCCAATCTTTGCGCCTCTTTCGAGTTTTCTAAAGTTGCATTAACAGAACCCTCATAAGCGTCTTGAGCTTCTTTGCTTAGAAAAGTTTGCGAAACACGAATTAAAAATTCATTCGCTTCGGCTGAGTACTTTTGATTGTTTTCGTTTTTTAAAAATTTGTTAATTGCAGCTAGAGCTTCCGACTTCTGTTTTTTTAATAAAAGTTCGCTTGAAACCCTTTTTAAATCTTCAAAAGAATCGATACCTTGTTTAGCTTGCACAGAACTGCTAGACTGAAACAATAAAAAAGCCGCGATTAAGTACGCGGCTTTTTTAATATACTCTTTTATAAAGATGTTTTTAATCAACATCCTTATTTTTTAAATGAAGTTAGCTCGATTGTCACTTTTCCAATTTGGCTATTTTGAATAGCTTTGATCATGCCAGACAACGGAATTTGTTGAGGGTTAACCCATTGCTGAGATTCTTCGTTATTGTTCGCTTTATCTTGGATTTTCAACCAGAAAGAGTCGAAAGTTCCAGCAGGAACAGTTACTTGCTCTTGGCGGGTGTCTACGATTTGTGGTTCAGATTTTGGAAGTTGTTGTTCTTTGCCATCAACCAAAACTTTTTTAATTTCACCCGTGTTAGGATCCAATAGCATTTCCATAGTTTGTTTTTGAATTTGAAGATTCATTTCTTGCGCCAACCAGATGCCTTCTGCTCCGATAGACTTAACGTACATTTTCATAGATCCATTCAAGAAGCCGCCGATATTCAACTTGTAGTTGCTTTCATCGCCAACTTTCCAGTCGATACCTTCTGTTACTACCGCTTGTTTGATGCTTGGCAATTGAGATGCAAAAATGCTCTCACCAAGTGTGTTGTGTGCTTGTGCGGCAACCGAAACGATCATCGCTGCAGCTACTAATAATGACTTAACCATAATTCCTCCTTGAGTTTAGTCTTGTTTAATCTTTTGGTTGTCATTATCACAGCATGCGGGCCCAGATGGGGCCAAATAAATTAAGCATTTAACACGCGAGGTTAAACGCTTTGATTTCTTTAAACTCAATTAGATTTCAATACAGGAAAATTACGGAGATTGGGATTCCGGAGTAGCTTCGGGTTGGTTTGTTGAAGTGGACGGAATCTGAATTTTACTTTCACTTGATTGATCTTCAATAGTTTGAAGTTCTTTTCCGTCTTTTATGAACTTTACATCATTCGCCGATAATACTTTTAAAACATCACCAGGTTGCATAGCCATTTCTTTATCATCCGAATTTTTTTTCTCACAATCAATTTGCAAAGTCCTTCTTTCGGCCTGCAACCATAGTAAGACACCTAAATCATTCGGTGCAGCTCGAGAAATCGTCCAGACTGTATCCGGAGACAAAACTAATGGCTCTTTTTCTGTTATCATTTTTTCAAATTTTACAGATTCTTCTGCATAGGTTTTTACGCGATTACTCAACATTGTCTTTTGGTAAATTGTACAAGACAATTTAATACCACTAAGTTCTAAGGTTAATTTTTCACTTTCATGAAGCAGTCGATAATTCGGATTTTTATTTTCTGTTTTGCGGCGACCAGAATCCCTTACAAACTGATTTAGTTTTAAAACAGTTGCTTTAGTAAACTGTACTTGAACTTTTTTAAGGTCGACAAGCTTGGTCGTCTCTGTTGACGTCGCATTTGCTAAATTTAAAAAAAGAAATCCCAAAAGTGCAAAAAACCCAGTTAAGAAAAAATGTTTCATGACTTGCTTCCTTTTCTTTGTGTGGGTTTCGCGTCTGGGTTATGTTGAGCTGGCGGAAATTCTTTTCCATTTTTTGTTAGCTTTGCCTGGCTATTATGAAAAGTTTTTAAGACATTTTCTAATAATATCTGCTTGTCTTCATCTTCCTTAAATCCTGGAGTAATACACTCAGCGATAATATTACTTTCTTTTTTTGAATCGATTTTCAATTGAATACTGTCGTTTTCTATCAAAGCTTCTTTAATGCTGAAAATTTCTTTCGCTTCAAACAAGATGGTCTTTTTCTGTTGTAGAATTTCTAAAATTTCATTCGACGCCTGTGCGTAATCATGGGTTTTGTGTCTAATTGTTTTAACAACTGAAAGCTTGCAAAATGGAGAGTTTACTTCATCTTTTGATTTAATAACTGTATCGTAACTAACAACATATATAACTTCACCTTTAGAAACTCGAGCTTTTGAATCTTCAGCATACTTACCAAGCTCAAAAGATAGAGATTGCGAAAATTGAATTTGCACACCGTCAAAGTTTGAAATTGTTAACTTTTTTGGTGTCTCCTTTGCATGAGCTAGAAAAGCGAAAAAAAGGGTCAAAATGAAAACTCTTTTTTTCATATTATCTATCCGTTCAAATTATTAACAAGAACAGTTCGTGGTTTACTTCCGTTTGCCGGGCCCACAACGCCTTCTTTTTCAAAAAGCTCTATTAAACGAGCTGCCCTTGGATATCCTAATTTAAATCTTCTTTGAATTAATGAAGCAGATATGGCTTTTTGCCCAGCGGCCCAAGCTAAGATTTCATCATAGCGTTCGTCGTACTCCTCGTCTGAAGCGCCAAGGTCGTCGCTAAAGTCTCCGCCGGCTTCTGCTCCCGCACCACCAGCAGAAGGCCCACCTTCAAGTGCTCGCATAGCTAAAGTGTCGAACTCGGGTTCGCCTTGATCAGCCCAAAATTTTGCGACTCCATTAATTTCAGTTTCTTTTAAAAATGGTCCGTGATGACGAACGGGTTTTGAAGAGCCGCCCGTAATAACCAACATATCACCTTGAGCTAAAAGGCGCTCAGCTCCTTGTTCGTCCAAAATGATTCGCGAATCCATTTTAGAAGCCACTTTGAAACTGATGCGGCCTGGAATATTTGTTTTAATAAGACCTGTTACAACTTCTTTGCGCGGAGACTGCATCGCAAGCATCAAGTGAATACCACAAGCGCGTGCCATCTGAGCCAATCGCACAATGTTTTGTTCTACGTTTTGTTTATCAACCGCCATCAAATCGCCGAACTCTTCAACAGCAACAACGATGTATGGTTGTTGAGTATAGTAATATTGTTCAAGCTTCATGATTCCTTGTTGTTCATATTCGGCGTTAACCTTTTCATGCTCGGCAACTTGTTCTGTCGAAAACTTTTCGACAGCTTCATTGAATTGTTCAATGTTTCGAGCGCCAAATTTGCTCATAGATTTATAGCGTTTTTCCATCTCTTTAACTGCCCACCGTAGCGCAGTAACAGCTTTTTTGGGGTCACGAATAGGCGGCATGATCAAATGAGGTATTTCTGCGAATGCGGCCAAATCAACTTGTTTTGGGTCAACTAACAGCAAACGTAAAGTCTTAGGTGAGTGTTTAAACAAAAACCCCGTAATGGTTCCGACTGTGAAAACTGATTTTCCAGAGCCCGTCGTTCCTGCAATTAACAAGTGGGGCATTTTACGAAGATCGACTATGCGGGGCTCGCCATTTGTTTGCTTACCCAATGCAATCGGAAGTTTAATTTCTTCAGACCAAAAAGATTCATCCGCCAATAGATCTTTCAAATAGACCGTCTCGCGAGACGCGTTTGAAGTCTCGATTCCAATCACGTCTCGACCCGGAATCGGAGCAATAATACGCAATGACTCCGCAGAAAGTGCCAAAGCTAAGTCATCTGCAAGTTCTGTTACTTTATTCACCCTTACGTCGACATTTGGTTTGAATTCGAACATTGTTACAGCGGGACCTGGTTTTGCGGCCACGATTTGACCGTTAACTCCAAATTGTTTCAATTTTTCAAGCGTAATATCGGCTTTGCGTCGAATCTCTTTTTCATCAATCTTAATTCGCGTTAATGGCGGATCCTCAAGTAAAGAAAGTTTAGGCATTGTCCAATTTGCAATTCGTCGAGGCGTCTTCGTAGGTAAGACAACTTTACGACGAGCAGGGGGCTCATAAGCTGATACATCGACGTCTTCATCGCTAGCCTCATCTTCAGCAAGATCCATGGCGACGGTTTTGTCTCCGTCTTCTTCTAATTCCTCGTCTAAGTCTTCTTCATCTTCTTCGCGTGGTATTAGAACCTGCTGTACGCCTATTTTCATCTCGGTAGGCTTCTGTTCTGGCTCTTGAGCCTTTTTTGCTCCAGCAGCAGGTGTCTTTTTAGACGATGTGGTAGTTGGTACTTCTGGCCATTTCCAACCCTTGAAAAATTGAACATTCTGCGCCGCTTCGATTCGATCCTGCAGAGCATCCCAGAAACGCATGACGATTTCGCGTAGGCTTATTTCAAAACAGAAGACTATAAGCATCGCACACATGGCCCACAACAGAATTTGAGCCCCGGCCGAATTCAGAACCTTCGTCAATGCTGACGCGAAACCCAAACCCAATAGGCCACCCAAATAGATTTGATTGTCAAAAATTTTCATATTTGGCCAATAGATCGAGGTCAACGCTGATAGGCCACAAACTAATAATGCCATCCAAACAATTCGAACATTTTTCACTTCGACGTTTTTACCCTGAAAACAAAATAATACTGCGTTAAATAAGCCCGCCACAAGTATCCAAGAAAAAAGGCCAAGCAACTGATAGCAAAGATCTGCTAAAAAGCTTCCTAAAACCCCACAGTAATTAAGGGTTTTTAGTCCATGCCCAATTGAATTAAAAGAGGCGTCTTTTGAGTTATAGCTAGCTAATGCCAAAGCGAAGAATAGTCCCAAGCCAAGAAAACCAATGGCTTTCACATCATTTTTGAATTTTTTAAAGAATGCGTTCATTATATCTAATTTAATAGGGCCTGTGCTGATGTGCAAAATCGCCAAAGTCCAGTCAGGTCTAGATTATTAGACTTTAGAGCCTAGAAGGCGTTGCCGCCCTAGACCCTGCAAATCAAAAACTACAGACTGTTTAAAATCTACTGAATTTAAGCCGATGAAAAAATTTTACAATCGAGTCAAGGTCTAAAGCAGTGGTCTTAAGTATCATTTTGTAAGTTTGCACATTAGAAATAATTTACAGATCGATGATTGAAGAAAAAAGATCGATTTCAAGAGGTTTTTATTTCATGCCACATATAATTTAAAATCTACTTGACGAAATATATCGTTTTCAAAATTTTTTAAACCAATGCGGCCGTAATAAAGTCTTTTTCAGAGGAGAATTGAACATTTTTTCATAAATCAACTTGTTTGTTTCAAACGTTCAAATGGCTATACCAGATTTCAGGTCAACATGAATTATTAAAAAAAATTACCGTTTTAGGCTATTAACACCAGTTCCAAGTATTTGAAGCTTCGTCGCAACAAAGAATTTTGCAAAAAAAATTAAAAGTCCGGTTGCTTTTGCTGCAACATTCGTCTATTTCATTGCCCACACAACACGCGGACTTAAAAATTCCGTTAATAAAATAGAAACACATACAGCACGTTGATTGACGTTTCTGTAAAAACCAACACGTACGAGAGGGAGACCCATGACGCCAAATCTGAACAATTCAGAAAATCTTTTTGTCGCTAACCTACAGCAAGTAAGCCTTGAAAAATTAGTTAAGAGCAAACTTGAAGTTCTTTTCCAACAACAAAAAGAGGCGCAAGTTGAATTAAACGGTCTATACAATATCGTATTAGAACAAGTTGAGCGTCCTTTAATCGAACTAGCTCTTAAAGCTTACAACGGAAACCAAGTTAAAACGGCTATCATGTTAGGTATCAACCGTAACACTCTTAAGAAAAAAATCGACAACTACAAATTGAAACCTAAAAAAGGTGCTCAAGCGCTTGTAACTGAGAACATCGTAGTTCCAACAACTACTCTTACTCAGTAGTCAAATAACACAAATTTTAAAAATGAATGGGGTTGAAAGACCCCATTTTTATTTTTATACTATTATCTGTAAATGGCTTGTTTCATAAGCCAGATTTGACTTTCATCTTTACGAGGGGACACAAGAAGATGAGCCAAAAACTTCCACCACAAAATCTAGAAGCCGAATTTTCTGTACTGGGCGGGCTTATGCTTGAACGCGAAGCTTTCGACCAAGTCGCCGATATCATCACAGGTGATGATTTTTATAAACCGGCCCATCAAACGATTTACGCGACAATTGCCGAACTTCACCAAAAAGCCGAACCAATTGATTTGGTAACGGTAACGAATTCTCTTCAAATTAAAAACCAACTCGATGTTGTTGGTGGCCCCGAATATCTTTTATCTCTATTAGATAAGGTAGTTTCTGCTGCAAATATTGATTCTCATGCGCGGATCATCCAAGAGAAGTCTTTACTTCGTAAGTTAATTAATACTTCAACGGGTTTGATCGAAAAAGCCTACAGTTCTGAATTTTCAGACGCGGGTTCTTTAATTGATTTTGCCGAAGCTGAAATTTTAAAAGTAAATCAAGATAAGAACAGCGAAGGTCTGGTTGGCCCCCGCGACATCGTTCGGGCTTCGTTTGAAAAAATCGAAGAACTTTATAAACGCAAAGCAGATGTGACTGGTATTCCTACAGGTTTCCGTGACTTAGACAATATGACTTCGGGATTAAACCCAGGCGAGTTAATCATTATCGCCGCTCGTCCTTCGATGGGTAAAACAGCGTTCAGCTTAAACCTCGCGTCTCATATGGCCTTAAGAGCTAAAAAGACCGTCGCTTACTTCTCAGTCGAGATGTCGAAAGAATCATTGATGATGCGTATAATCGCCGCCGAAGCTAAAATTTCTTTAGGCGAAGTTAAAACAGGCCGTATTCAAGATACTTCTTGGCAACAATTAATGAGCGCATGCGGAACGATTGCAGATGCTCCTTTGTTCATTGATGAAACTTCGGGTATTTCACCATTCGAGATTCGGGCCCGCTGCCGTCGTTTAAAAGCGACTCATGGCCTTGATTGCATCATGATCGATTACTTGCAGTTGATGGATTTAAAACAAAAGGTTGATTCTCGTGAGCGCGCAGTAGCTGAAATTTCAAAAAGTTTAAAATCTTTGGCAAAAGAAATGCAAATTCCAGTAATTGCTTTAGCCCAGCTAAATCGTGGCGTTGAGGGTCGTTCTGATCGCCGTCCGATGTTGTCGGATCTTCGTGAGTCTGGTTCTATCGAGCAAGATGCCGACGTTATTATGATGTTATATCGTGATGATTATTACGATAAAGACGATGCAGATAAGCAAGGACAAGCCGAAGTTATTATTGCGAAACAACGTAATGGTCCAACTGGTACAGTAAAACTGAGATTCGATGCGAAATACAATCGTTTCAAAGATATGGACAATACTTTTGTGTCTCCGCTACCGCCACCACAAGCACCTCCACCTATGCCGGGCGGTAAGCCACGCAACTTTGCTCCTGGGGCGAATACTTAGCTAAGTTTACTCTTTTTTGAGACACTGACAGGTTTGATCTTTGCATTCAAAATCAAAACCTGAAGTTATTAAATGAAGTCTAATAATCTTTTCGTCTTTCTGATCTATCGACAGCATAGAGCCATCGTATGAGCTTTGTGTTGTCGATGTGGTTTTGCTTTTTACCGACCCCATACTCAAAGCGCCCTTCAATCTCAACGAAACTTCTGCGTTGATCTGAGGAAAATCTTTAATGCGGTCGGGAAGACCATCTGCGGGATTAATCGAAAACACACGCACTCTGTTTTGGTTTTCTTCCATCGGAATATATTGAACGACAAGACTTTGGTTGTCTTTTCCAACAAGTTCAAAATTTTCTTCGCTAAGAGTTGGGCTAGAATAGTCTTTCTGCTGCAACAAAACATTTTTTAAAGTTTCCAGATTTTGGGCCGAAGTTTCTTTACTAAAGCACTTTATAAATTCATCTTGAATTCGATTTGATGAAACTGGTGTCGAAGAGCTAATGACTTTGACTCCGTCGATTTTCATGCCGGCTAAATTTTCATCTTTATCGGGCAAAGAAAGTTCTTCTAATTTTTTTTCAACTTTACCTAAATGAGATGGGTCTGTGGATTCATTTTTTATATAATAAAGCCAGGCCGCAATTGCTGCGGCCGCCATAACAATAATTAAGATATAACTTTTGTTTTTTTTCATTTCAACCATCTATTGCGGAGCTACCGCTTGCGCAACAGGAGAAGACTTAACTTCAACCATCATCTCTTCTTCAATTTTATTTAAATCGTAAGATTTTTTTGTTAAGTCGTAGGCCGGGCAAACATCTCCAAGATCTTTTGCGGTTTTTCCGTATCCAAAACGAACGGGGTAAGAATCGTTTGGATTCGAAGAAAATCTTCCAGAAAACACCCGACGTTTATATCGAGTTAAGCTCAACGTTCCTACGCTTGGAATTTTAACTGAACAAAAGTCCGAAGACGTTTCACCTTTATCTAATTTAGCTTCTTCCCCTGCAGAGCTTGTAATGAATGGAAATAGCGCTTTGTAGATCGCTAAGTTTGCGGCCGAAAACGCTTTTTCACCAGATTTTTCTAAACCGTATTTATAGTAGGCGCGCGCCGAAATTATAGCATCGATTAATCGTTTATCTCGGCTAGGAGTTGAAAATTGATCGAATGCTTTGTAAGTCATACAACGTCTATCTGAAGGTCGCTCTGGGTCAGACATGAAATCTTTTATATAAGAACTATCTGCTTCAGATTTACCCGCAGCGAAATCAGAAGCTAGGTTTTCTTTATAAACTTCTGCCTCGTCAACGGCGCTTACTCTTTGATTTAAATCCGCACAAGCGTCTTTAAGTAAACGCATTACGACTTGATCAATAGTCTCTTTAACTTTTGCTAATGAGGTTTGCGCGACCGTTTTCCATTTCGAAATACCAACTAGATGTTGTTCTTCGCTATATCCCGGAACGTCTTTCTCAGAGACTTTCAGGAATTCAACGGGTCTCCAATATCTAAACCCCGCGTAACTACCTGGTTTATAAATCGGAATATTTTTTGTCTCATCATCTTTATCAACTTCAGGTTCAAAAATCCATGCCGGATTCGGCCAACTTTGCCGCGCCTGAATTTCGAAACCACTTTCGCGACCCACAGTAGAGTTAAAAATTAAAGTCGGATTTCCTGTTTTAGAAATGTCCGTGATTGTCCAAGAATGATGATTTTTTTTCGAGGTAAGAATGATAGAACCAGCTCCCACATCTTTAAACCCGATCGAGTATGTATCTTTAGGTATCCCATGGGTGCTTACTAAATCATAGATCCACACCATAAACTTTTTAAGACGTGGCACGCCTTCTGTCGTTCCATCATATCTAGTAATCTCATTTGTAATTATGGTTTTCCCTGAGCCAACAGGATTATTAATTGCAAATTCAAGTTTGTTTTCAAATGCAAATAATATCCGTAGCGAATAAACCGTGTCTGCACAGTCTACGCGAATGCCATAATAAGGATTAGGTTGACCGTTCGCTAGCTTTTCTGCGGAAAACATTTTCGCGTGGGCATGGGTTTTAAGCCACTCACGGTATTTTCCTTCCCATTCAGCATTCCATTTGTTTTCTGTGGGCCAAACGGCCCCATGCGCTAAGTTTGCGAAGACAAGCAGGGCTAATGCCCCCAAAATTTTTTTCATGGTTAAACCTCTCCAAATACGTTCTACTGGTTCTAATATCTACTATCCAATTTCAGGGCCCATCTACTTTTTGGCTCAAAGCGGTTATATGAGCTTATAGATGAAAAAAGTGTCTCAGAACTAGACATTGTACTTAAGTTTGTACAGTTCCTGTTAAACTCGTTGAAAGGCCTCTAACCTTTTGTTTTCATAAAATTGTCACTTATATGAGTTACGAAACTTCAGGATGAGGTTGTCGAACAGCTAGCACGGAGGCGGGCATGGGACGTGTGTTACAGCAATTTGCAAGTCACGCAAACATTGATGTCGATACAATCGAAACGGAACTTTTTGCGGCAATTCGCGCGCTAGAAGTCGATCCAAAAAATATGACAGTAGAAGATTTACGTGAATGCTTATTGATCTATTTGGATGAAGTCTTCTACGGAATAAGCCCTGAAAAAGCGCAGTAGATCTGCGCTTCTAAAGTATTTCTTATTATTTAGACGAAATTTCGTCTTTTAGTTTATTCAACTGCGCCAATGTTTTTTTAAAACGCACATGTTGAATGTCTTTGAATTGAGTTGCAACGGCAATGACCTCGGCCGCTTTTTCTTTCTGATTCATTTCTTTTAATATGCGTGCTTTTAACAAAAATAGTTGTGGTTGATTTCCTTCGGCGTGTGCCAGCGCAAGGTCAGCTTCGGCTAAGGATTTTTCTAAAGATTTTTCTTTTAATAAATAGCGCGCGTATTTTTCGTGATACACATATGTTTTAGGTTGGCTTGCAATCAGTTTCTGATAAAACTCGTCGACCCTTTTCTGTTCTCCAGCTTCACGCAGATAGGCAATTGAAATCAATAATTCTCCGGGCCTTTTCACACTTAACTTTTTGCTAGTAATAAATTTTTTAATTTGTTGGTTTGATTTTTCTTTTTGTTCTTTTGATTCAAGAACATCAAAAAGTCTAGAGCGCATCAAATAGGTTTCTGCCAATTCAAAACCTTCTGAGTCACCAAATGTACTTTCTTTAAAATCTTTAGCTAACTGTTTAGTGTCTTTTGAACGATTTTCAAGGTCAATTAATAGTGCCTCGGTCTTAATTTTAACTTCATTCGAAAATTGCTTTTGTTCTTTTTTCTTTTCTATCCAATCAATTGTCCAACGAATTTGATCGATTTTAGAAGGCGTCAATACAATCGCTTTTTCAAGAGTATTTAAGTACTCTTGCATAGCTTTTTCGTTTTGTTCTGACTCATCTTGAGAACAACTAACATCCGCAGCCAATTTTAACTTTTGATCTTCTGCTTTTTTTGAAAGCGATAACCACTTTACAGCCTGCTTACAATCTAAAGCGTTGTAGAATAGGGCACCCAACTGAGAAATAGCCTCAGCATCACCCAATGAAGCTTTTTTTTCAAGACTATCTTTCGTCGTAGAAACTTTTTTAATTTCATTTTTTAAACTAATAGCGAAACCTTTGGCCGCTTGATAGTCTAACCACCGAAAAACTTCTTGGCCTTCGGTGTTCAAAAGAATCAAAGTCGGAATCGCTTTAATGTGAAACTTTTCTGAAAGATCATAATTTTCAACTAGGTCGCTGTTCAACTTAATGAAATTAACATTCTTGAGTTGTTCAGAAACGACAGGGGCCGGGTATGTTTCTGTTTGCATACGAATGCATGCCGGACACCAAGGGGCAGAAAATACTAACAACGTGGGCTTTCCATTCCGAGAAACAAGTAGCTCTTCTTGAGTTAGTTCGCCGGGTGATTTTGATGTATCTGTAATTTCCATTCCAGTTTTTGAAATGTCTTTCATTACTGTGCCGGTTTTCATGATGGATTTGTTTGGCTTCTCGTTCGCAATAGGCGATTTTAAGTTGGCCAGGGTTAGCTCTTCTTGGTGTTGCTCACACACCGTTTTTTTATCATCGCAAACGTAAAAACTAAGTTTTACTTTTTTTACTTTGTCATTAGTTTGAAATGTAAATAATTTTTCGGTTTTTTGAACAGGTTTATACAAAGCTTCTAACGCGTCGAATGTCGCATTAGCTGGGGCTTCTGCATTCAAATGAAATCCTTTTTTAGGTTCTAGCCTCAGAAAGCCACTTTCAACTCTGAATATAATTTTATCGTCGGTAATTCGCGCAAGCGCTGATAAGCCAAACAAAAGACTCAGTGTTAACAAAAACAATTTACTTTTCATCTTGGTACCTCTACTGACAGTCGAACAGAGGTCTAAGAATCAGTCAATTCTAGAAAGAGACTCTGTTGATCTATCGGTTTTAAGTTAAAAGGGATTGGTTTAGATAAATTATTGCTTTATATAAAAAAACCCAGGTTTTACCCTGGGGTTTTTGTTTAGAAATGACTAGCGCTTGCCTTAGCAGGCCTGGCACTACTAAGCGCGCTCTACAGCGATTTGGATAGAAGCTTCGTAGCCTTCACCGTAGCTGATAGTTGCTTTGTGTGTTCCTAAGAATTTAATAGGCTCTTCTAATTTGATATCTTTACGATCGATAGAGAATCCCATTTTTTCTAAAGATTTAGAAATATCTGTCGTTGTAACAGTTCCAAAAAGTTTGTCGCCTTCGCCAGCGTTCAACTTGAAGCTAACTGTTGTTCCTTTGATTTTATTCAAAAGATCTTGGCGATCAGCCATAGCTTTTTTCTTTTTAGATTCAGCAACACGTTTCAAGTGGTTGTATTCGTTAACGCGTTTTTCTGTAGCTTCCAAAGCTAATTTTCTTGGAAACAACATGTTTCTTGCGAAACCTTCAGAAACGTTTACTAGATCACCGACTTTTCCTAAGTCTTTAACGTCTTTTTGTAAAATTACTTTCATATAATCCTCACTTAAATAATTATTGGTCTGTTGTCGTTTTTTGTTTCGCTTTTCTGCGGACAAGTTTTCTAAAATCTGCCCAGTAATCAATTAGCCCGATAAAAACAACGAAAGGCGCCAATTGAATAAATATAAATAGGTACGTGATGGTGCGCGAAATAGGACCAAAACGTAAAAACCTCATCATAAATTCAGTAACAATAAGTCCTTGGACTAAATAAGCTACTGAAGAAACGATTAAGAAGTTGATGCTGATCATTCGCAATAATTCGCTTCCTAAGTTAACCACCGAAAATAATAGCGAGAACAACGAAACCCAGATGAACAAATCTGGAAGACGAAATTCAAGCCACTTCAAGCTCGATGCTACTTTAAACTTTTGTATTCCGAACATTTTAACAACACGAGACTCGAGCAAAAACCCAAAGGCTAACGCGCCAAACAGGCTTGCGACAAAGATTCCGGGAAGAACAGCTTTAATCAAAGTGATCTCAACGGGTTTGTCGGGGAAAGCTGTTTTGAGGCTTTCGTGTATTGGTTCTACGATCTGATTCAAAATTTCTGAACCTGCATGTTGACTCAGATAAGCATAGCCTATCGAAGCAAATACAATTCCTAACAAAAGCGAAACAGAGCCTGCTTGCTTCCAGTTAATACCGCGCTTTTCCAGTTCACTGTACGAGCCTAAAGTCATCCAGATGGCTCCTACATAAACGGCTGCTTGGGAAATTTGAGTGTCGTGAAGTCCTAGAACAAAAAGAGTGGTCACAAAAAGTGCGCCTACTGACCAGAATACCTTAGAACCCGTGGAAGCAGCGAAGGCGCGCAAAAATGGCGCGCTTAAAAAAGAAAAAAGCATCGATGCGATCACGCTAGCAATCGCTAATACGAAAACTTTTTTACTGTTTTGCTGTTGAACCACGTTCATCATTCAGTCCTGATTAAGCTTCTTCTTTGTCGAACTTTTCAGAACGAGCTTGCATAGCGGCTTGACGGCGCAATTGAGCTTTTGCTTCGCGTTCTTTTTCGCGAGCTGCAGAATCAGCTAAACCTTTTTTAAAAGTTTCAGCATGTTTTGACATAGGGATGCGCTCATCAAGCTTCGTGTGCATAAAGCGCAAAACTTTGTCATTGATACGCATTGTACGTTCCAACTCAGCTACCGCTTGAGGATTAGCTTCAAAAATTGAGTGAAAGTAAACTGCTTTTCTCAATTTTCCAATTGGAGTCGCCAAAGTTCTTTTGCCCCACGTTTCTAACGTGTGAACAGATCCTTTGTATGTTGCGATTGTTGCTTTGTTCTTTTTGAAAAGCTCTTTTTGCTCTTCAACAGATGCGTCTGGGTGCATGAGGATTACGACCTCATACGGGCGCTTAAGTTCAGTTGAACTCATAATATTCCTTTCGGTTAAAGCCCCTACCATAATTGGTGGAGCAAGGATGACTTTAAATGTTTTAATGGTCTAACACCTTCGTGAAGCATGGACAAGCCCTGTTTCATGCTCTTAGAATAAGGGTGTAAGGTGGGATAGCTTTAAACATATGAGACTGGAAATCGAAGTCCTTGATGGACCCCAAAAAGGTAAAAAAATTAGCTTAAAAAATGGGCTTCAGCTTGGCCAAAACCTACCCCATGGGTTTAATGACACTCAAATCGCGCCATTACATGGTATTTTGGCATTCGATGGAAAAAATACTTGGTTTTTAGAGTGCATTGCTCCTTTAAAGTTACGCCTTGGCACGATTGAGGTCCCGCGTGCTGCCATGCTGCCCGGTTTAATTTTTCATATAGGTCAGACCGGCTTTAAGGTCGTTGAAAAGGCGAAGCTGACCTACGACTCTTGGGATGAAGGTATGAAAGATTGGCTGGGGCATTACGCTGGTCAAAAACTGAAATCTGATATTTTCTTTTTTCCAACACCTCTTCGCCTGACTTTTATTCAAGGAACTCAGTTTGAAGAGCATTACACATTAAGCTACGGGCCTCGCGTTTTGGGATACAACCATCTTGATCTTAATATCAAAGACCCGGCTGCGCCTTCTTTTGTTGCTCGATTTTTTCAAAAAGGCCCCCACCCTTATATTGAAAATTTGTGCGCTGACGCCGCGAAAATAAATGGATTAACTTTTAATCAGCAAGCTCTTCAAGACGGAGATAAGTTGACAGTGGCCTCGAGTGTGATTGAAGTGAGTTTGTTAAAATGAAAAACGATTCATCTGCACAGTTTATTGAAAAAACCACAGGTACCGTCAAAGCTTTTGATGGCACTCCAATTTATTACGAAGTCCGCGGAGAGGGTGAACCGATTGTTTTTATTTATGGAAT
>JACCDQ010333906.1_pt1 | contig 23857 bp, 30 predicted proteins | sample 7446031 | NCBI WGS metagenome assembly JACCDQ01 (sample SAMN15323442, study PRJNA562643) | freshwater metagenome | isolation source: river surface water | place: USA:Blue River Watershed | collected 2017-08-17 | reverse complement strand
CTGTATACTCGTTTTATGGGTCACTTAATCGGTTAATAAACTCAATATAAATAATATCGAAAAGGATATTCATGTCATTCACAAAAATTACATCAGATGGATTGGGCACTAATGCTGTTACACCAGCCATGCTGTCCGACCAAAATAACACAAGCACTGGATATTTTCAGTTACCAGCTGGTACAACAGCTCAAAGACCAAGCGTAGCTGCCGTCGGGCAAACGCGTTTTAATTCTACGCTTGGTTATATTGAATCATATAATGGAAGTGTATGGTTACAAGCGCAACAAGCACCGTACACCGCAGAATATCTTGTGGTTGGTGGCGGTGGTTCATCTGGCGGCGGCGCTAACGGTTTAGGTGGTGGCGGTGGCGGCGGAGCCGGTGGTTATATTAGTTCATCTGTATTGATGTCTAAGTCTACGTCATACAGTGTCACCGTTGGCGCTGGTGGTGCCGCAGTCGGAACTAATAGTTTAAGTTATGGCAATGATGGTGGAAGTTCATCATTGGGAAGTTTAACGACAGCTTTAGGTGGCGGTGGTGGCGGATATGGCTCTGGTGGTGCCGGAGGTAGAAGCGGTGGCTCTGGTGGTGGAGGTGGCTATAACGGCTACAATAATGCAAACAACGGTGGCGCCGGTACAGCTGGTCAAGGGTACAACGGTGGCGGTGTTTCTGGCGTATCTGCTTCTGGTGCTGGTGGAGGTGGTGCATCTGGTGCTGGTTCTACAAACACGGGTTCTGGTGGTGGATCTGGTGGTGTTGGCGGAGCTGGTGCTACTTGGTTAAATGGATCTACATATTCTCGTGGTGGATATGGTGGTTCTAATGGTATGCCAACATCTGAAGCTGCTAATAGCGGAAATGGTGGAAACGGTGTATATAACGGTGGGGCATCACAAGGTTCAGGTGGCTCAGGAATTGTAATAGTTCGTTATGCTGGCGCACAACGTGGTACCGGTGGAACGGTAACATCATCGGGTGGTTATACATACCATACATTTACAAGCTCAGGTACATTCACGGCATAAGGAAAAATAAAAATGGCACATTTCGCAAAAGTACAAAATGGTTTCGTTACACAAGTTATCGTAGCTGAACCAGAATTCTTTGAAACATTCGTGGATACTTCTCCAGGTGAATGGATTCAAACATCATACAATACACACGGCGGAGTACATACCCAAGGTGGTACTCCATTACGTAAGAATTATGCAGGTATTGGTTTCACGTACAATCGTGACAAAGATGCGTTCATTCCCCCAAAACCATATCAATCATGGGTTCTTAACGAAGAAACATGTTTATGGAATCCACCGGTACCTCACCCAAATGATGGCAAGGTTTATAACTGGGACGAAGCAACAACTTCATGGGTAGAAGTACCTACGGTAGAGGTAACAAATGTCTAAGGGCCGTAACCTAGCTAAATTACTTGTATCAAACACAGGTTCAATCGGTTCATCTGCGTTAGCGACAGTTTTAGATACTGCACCTGCACAGTTAGACACGCTTAAAGAGTTGGCGGCGGCATTATCAAATGATGCTAACTTTGCTGTAACTGTGAATACTTCACTTGCTGGTAAACAAGCAACATTAGTATCTGGCACTAATATCAAATCTTTAAACAGTACTTCATTACTTGGGGCAGGTAATATTACTGTGCAACCAACGTTGGTATCTGGTACTAATATAAAAACGGTTAATGGAAATTCGTTACTTGGATCTGGTAATATTACTATTTCCGGTGGCGGTGTAGATTACTCAACTCTTACGGAAATTAAGATCGGCGCAAACAGCGGCGCAACTGGTCAGAACATATATTCTGTAGCTATTGGTACAAACGCTGGGCGCAATTACCAAATGGGGTCATCGGTAGCACTTGGCGTTGAAGCTGGGTATGAAGCACAAGGTGGTCAATCAGTAGCAATTGGTGCATATGCTGGTGCATATTATCAGGGTGACTATGCTGTTGCACTTGGTGCATATGCTGGAAACGGTACACAGGTTGGAAATAGCATTATCATCAATGCATCAGGTGGTGTACTTAATGCTAATACACAAGGTCTATTCATTAAGCCAGTTAGATCAGGTACCACGTCAAAAGTTATTTACTATGATAGCATGTCTGGTGAAATGACTTATGGCGATGTGCCAGTTTCAAGCGGTGGTGCTGGTGGTTCAAGTGGTCCAGTAAATGGAAATGGTTGGGCCATTTCTTCAGTTAATCCATACAATGGCATCATTGAATTCAATAGTCCATCTGACTTAACTGCATTTATTAATGCGGTGAACGCAATTGATCAGGTACTTACACCTTGGTCGAGTTCAACATCAATGTATTCAATGATCATCTTGTCATGCTCTGATCAGAACCAATACTATTCAGCACCACCTTCTTGGAGTCCTGGTGTAATGAAGCCAACACTTACCGCTAACGGCCCTACTTCATTATCTGTACAATTATCTAACGGGCAAATGTCGGTGATCCCGTTGTCAAATGCACCGCAATATTCTGATAATTTAAATAGAATTTGGCCGACAGTTTCATTTGGCAATTTAAATTATAGTCAGCTTCAATTTAACCCACAATACGGGTCACCAACGACGGCAAAAGTTTGGCCAAATTACCCAATGGGTACAGACTCAGTACAGACAACAATTACTGCTATACAACAAATTCTTGCAACTAACCCAGGCATCAACCAAGTCATTATACGTGTTGGCGGGTACAATGAAGCAACCGGCCAAAGTACAAGTTATACGTTCTTTAACTGTTCATCAATAGCATATTCTGGCATGGAACTATCATTTACCTATACAACTGCAACAGACAATATGTATAACATGGGTTCAATGATTGGGTTCATGATAGATATTCAATAAGGATAAGTAATGTATTACCACCCAGATCAAAATAAAATTGACGCACTAATCCGCCGTAATAAGATGCTACTTCTTAGCGATTGGACTCAGATGCCAGATGTTAATCTTAGCCCAGAATTGAAGGCAGCATGGGCAACATATCGCCAAGCATTAAGAGATATTACTAAACAGGAATCGTTTCCTGATGAAATTACATGGCCTCTTTCGCCGGCCAGTCCTGACTTTGTACTATAACCCAACCAGGATTTATGGGTTTCAAAACATAACTCCTGAGTATAAATAATAAGAAATACTAAAATAGAAGGGTATAAACATGTCTATATATCAAAATTTTACTTATAAGGCCGACGGTTCTTCACTTGTTGGAGATGGAGACTTTATTAGTGCAGCAACAGGTACTGCCTTTGAAAAGACTACTGGTGATGTATTTACAAAAATTTCTAACAACATTTTCGATAAAGCGGTACGAAAGATTATCAGCCAAACCGAGATGGACGTTAGGTATGTAAATGCAACCGGTGATGCTACATTATCTGGTCATATGATTCCGTCAACGGATAATGCATATGATCTCGGTTCATCATCAAAACGTTTCAATGACTTATTTGCGTCATATGTACATAGTACAAGCATTGACGTATCTGGTACAATTACACCAGTTACTACCAGTTCAAGCGATATCGGTACATCTGCTTTAAAATTCAACAGCATTTTTGCTAACTACTTATATGGTACTTCGCAAAAGGCTGATACGGTTTACAGTACAGAGACTGATGCGAACGGCAACTATGTAATGGGTCTATTTGGTACTAGTACTACTGGTTACCAACAAGCATTTCACGATAATGAAATTCTTGTAAACCCAGGTACTAATACTATCATATGTGCTAACTTTGCAGGTAATGCAACAAGTGCTTCAACTATCTATAGCACTGAAGGTGATGGTAACGGTAACTATTTCCTAAGCTTCGTTGGTAGTGGCGGTTCTGGTAATCAGAACATGTTCCATGACAATGAAATTACGATTAACCCAGCTACAAACACAATCACGTGTAACAACTTTGCAGGTAATGCTACATCAAGTACATATTCTGATTACACATATGTAACACGTGATGATGCTACAAACGGTACGTATTACATCAACTTCTCTGGTATTGGTTCTGCTCAGCAGCGTATTCGTAATGACGCAAACTTAGCGTATAATCCATATTCTAACGTATTATATGCCGGTACATTCTCTGGTGTTGCTACACAGGCTCGTTATGCCGACTTGGCAGAAAAATATGAATCAGATGTACAATATGAAGTTGGTACAGTTGTAGAAGTTGGCGGCGATAAAGAAATCACGTTATTCCAAGGCGGTGCCTTAGCTGGCGTAATCTCCGCTAATCCAGGTTTAATGTTGAACTCTGAAGCTGGTGATGGTTTCCAATATGTAGCGTTGAAAGGTAAAGTACCAGTTAAATGCCACGGACCAGTTAAGAAAGGACAGTATTGCGTTGCTTTCGAAGATGGTAAAGTAATCGGCGTTAACAAATTTGATTTGTTAGATGCAGAAAAATTAAACATCGTCGGTGTAGCGTTAGCTGATTCAGAAAACGGAACAGTGATGGTTAAGGTTTAAGATTATTCTTTAGAATAATCAACCTAAAATTTAAGGAATGGCTTGTTATAATTAATTAACAAGTCATTTTTTGTTTCAAGAAAAGGATAGATGTGAACTTAGACATTAACGTAACAAGCACCTGTAATTTAGGTTGCAAATATTGCAGTGAAGGCCATAATCCAGAAATGCCGGATCTCGCTAAAATTGAGAACTCCAAAACGGACGTAAAAACTCAAGATATTATCAAGTTCATTAGCAGTGTTCTTGAAAAGAAACCAGACGAACAAATTGACATCTCCTTTTGGGGCGGTGAACCAATGATGAACATGAACTACTGTCTGGACTTGATGACATTCTATGCCAAGAGAAAGAACGTGAAATTCTTCTTCTATACAAACGGCACGTACATCAAGAAGTACAAAGATTCCATTAAAGTTGTTAATAAGCTATTAGGTCAAAATGACCGTGGTCAGAATCGCCTTGCGATTCAGATCTCATATGATGGCAAAGCAATTAATGACATTGAACGCTTAACCAAGAAAAATGGTAGCACATCAGAATTAGTTAAAGAAGCGTTTGCCGTTCTTGGTGAAATTGGTGTTCAGCGTTCTATCAAATCAACAATTACACCACGAACATTCCACTTAATCTATGAAGCATTCGTAGATGTGGTAAGTATTCCTGGTAACGCAAATTACTTCCCTACACCTGATACATATTCAGATTATGTTAAGGAAGATGCAGAGCAATATATGGAAGATCTGAAGAATGGTTTGGCTAAAATTGCTAAGCATATCTATGATCATAAACTTCCAGTTAACTCATTTGGGTGGTTCCAAAATAGTCGAGCATTGTGTTCTGCTGGTGTGAATTACTTCAGCATTAACCTTGATGGAGCAGTTTCACCATGCCATGGCACAATGTATGAAGACCATCAAGAACACGAGATTGGTAATATCTATAATGAAGATATTGTCGATATCCTTGATAAAGCTACAGATAAATATAAGTATCTGATCAATCATATGAATGATGATTGCCAAGGCTGTAAAAGTTTGTTCTGTATGAAGTGCCCAGCTGGTTCATTCAACTTACCGAGCACAAAAGAAACAGCAAAGAAGAAGATTAACATCGTTCCGTTGAAAGAATACGAAATGAAGTGGACTACAAAGAACGTTAACCTTTGTAAGATCTTCAAACTAAATGACATCATTCATAAGTCTCTATTGACAGTCGCAAAACAGTTACCAATCCAAGCTGAAAAGAAAGCTTGCGAAGTACGATTTTAAAGGATAGGAATGTCGTTTACACTAGAAATCTCAGTCACTGAGAAATGTAACCTTGGTTGCCCATATTGCTATGTGGCAAATAGACCAACATGGATGACCAAAGAAGTCTTTGATAAAGGTATTGTGGATGTACATGCACTAATGGAACGATCTGGTGATAAAGATTACTATGTATCGTTCTTTGGTGGTGAACCAATGCTGAATTGGGACTTGATCCAATATGCTGTGCCAATTTTAAAAGCAGATCCTAAAAATACTGGTATCAACATCATTACAAACTTAACGATGGTTGACGCTGAAAAGGCAAAGTGGATTAAAGAAAACAATGTCGGTGTATCTTGGTCATTTGACGGTATGGGTTCAAATGATTCACGACCACTCTTACCATTATTGGAGAACACTAATCCAGAAACCGGTGAATTATTCAACGGTATTCTTGATATGTACAACCATAAGAAAGAAATCATTCAAAGTTTGACCAACGGTTGTAAGGTTATGATCTGGCCAGGAAACTCTGCCAGCATGACAGAGAACTTTGAGTTCTTATTGGAATGGGGCATTGATCATCCTGACTTCTCATTAGTTCGTGATGACGTTTGGACTATTGATGATATTAAGCAGTACAAAGTAGAATTGACCAGACTTGGCGATTCTTACATCAAAAAGATCAAAGAAGGTAAGTTCTGTAGCATCGGTCTATTTAAGCTTGCTGTTTTAGATTCATTATATGGTTTGATTCGTGGCAAACGCCCATTCGGGTGCTTTGCAGGAACTCACGGTGGTGTATTAATGAGTTCAGGTGAATTTTATCCATGCGCCAGATTTGCATCAAAGAAGATTATGCAAATGGATGAGAACTTCAGCTTCCAATATTACCAAAAAGAATTTGATCCTGCTAACTATAATAAGTGCCAGGATTGTAACTTAAAACAAGTATGTAATGCCGGTTGTACATATTCACAAGTTATGAACGGCAATAAACCGGTTGATTCTATCTGCGAACTATTCCACATTAACTATATGGAAGCGCATAGAATTGTAAGAGAATTAAGGGATGTACCAACATTCCACGAAGTTGTCAAGATGTGGCTTGCTAATCCAGGCGAACATGATGACAAAGGTATGAACGAAAAACTAGACAAGAGGTGCTAAAATGATTACAATGACAGATTCAGCAAAAGATAAGATTGATGAAATTTGCAAAGAGCATAATGCTTATGCAGTCAGTTTGAATATTGCTGGTGGCGGTTGCTCAGGCTTTAAGTATGATTGGGGTATCCTTGAAACTAAGGAAGACCTTGAAGAAGACGAAGAACAGTATGAAACAGGTAAAGGTGGCATTTTAGCAATTGATCTAATGAGCTTAGCTTACTTGGCTGGTTCAGAGATTGACTATGTGTCAGATTTAATGGGCTCACAGTTCAACATTAAAAACCCAAATGCAGTAGGTTCTTGCGGCTGTGGTACATCAGTAAGTTTCTAATATGGCAAGAAGAAAATTACGAAGCATCGTTGATGATGTACCTGTAAAAGTAGAGATGAACGTTGTTAATCCTATTACTGACAAGGTACTATCAACAGAAGAATTGCAGATTCAGATTGAAGAAGCAAGAAAAGGTCGAGCAAAAGTCGACTCAAAGTATGTTGGTAATGCTGACGGACTAAACCACCTGTTTGATTATAGTTATGATTATGCTGGATTTCTGGCAGACATGGCTTATATCATTAAAAAGGGTAAAGGGTTAGCATGACAAAACTAACGCCTAAAGATTTTTACGTCGATGATACTAAACCAATTATCGAGAATTCTGGTGTTAACGTCATCTATTTTACAAATAGGTGTAATCTCGCGTGTACGTACTGTTATGAAGATCTAATTGGTCGACCTGAACAAGTACTATCACAAGAACAGATTAGAGATTCTATTGATGCAATTATTGCTCGTGAAGATCCTGACACTCAGACATTGTTTGTTCTATTTGGTGGTGAAGTAACATTACAGTGGGAGAACGCGCTGTACTTCATGGATTACGCATATAGTAAGAAAAAGAATGTTCACTTTAATATTAGTACAAACGGTATTCGATTTTTGAAGGATGACTTCATTATTGGGTATAAGAAACTGAAGTACAACATTCTTGGTTTAACATCGTTGGATATTAGTTTTGATGGTGTTGGTAATGGCGAACGAATCACGCATAATGGCAAACCAAGTACACCGTTTATGATCAAGGTGTTTAAGAAACTAAACGATCATAACGTGCCGTTTAGACTTCGCTACACCATGCATAGCGGCAATATAAATAACCTCTATGCGGACATCAAGCTGATTGCTAAAACAATCAAGCCACAGCGAATCATTACATCTATAGCTTGGAGTACTTTAACTGATGATATGTTAAAATTACTCAAACAGGCGAAAGAAGATCTTAGACAAGATTGGTTTAATAGAGATATTACTATACCAGTTTGTGCACTGTTCTGCGATGCATGTAACGGATGTGGTTCACGAAAAGATATTAAGACTTATTTTACCGATGAAGGTAACGTAACCACATATAAGAACGACGTAATCGCACCAAAATTTAATGACTTTAAGGAAAAAGTACAATGACTATTATTGACAAAATGAACAAAATCTTTGAATTGATCAAAGAGATTAAAGACGAAAACGAAGCAATCGGTTCACTTCTTTTGGTTAACTTTAAAAGTGCTGTAGATACTATGGAAGCATCCAATAGTAAAACTGAATTGGATATCTCAGAAAAGTTAGAACTCATCTCTAAACTCCTTGGATATGATTTAGAACAGTTAGTTACACACATCCTAGAAAAAGATTACATTAATAACCAAAATGGTGATTTTGTAAGTTCTAAAGAAGCAGATGCTGCGACCATCGACTTTATCATTGGTAATACTACAAGTATAAATAATAAAGATGGTGAATCCATCGACGACTATGAAAAATTCCTTGCAGACAACAAACTCAAGGAAAACATGGATTTTCTAAAACAGGAGATTTAAATGGGAACCACGAGCATCGACGTCTACGGAACTGACGGCACAGACGCTGTAGTTTATTCTATCGGTTATGTTGGTTCTGGCGCAACCATTGAAGCTGCTAAATTTGTAGAACTAAGAAACAATATTAATTCTGAAAGATCTAGACGTGGAGCTGGTGGTGTGCCAGACACGGGTCTATATGACATCATTGAAGTTCAGGACTTGAACACGCTATCACAATATATTAATTATTATTGGAACGATGGTTATGTTGATTCAAATACAGTGATTGCCGCAAGTCACGTTAACTATATCATTGACAAGATTAAAGCCAGTGGCGCGGTTTGTTTATGTAACTGTAACTACTGTACTTGTAACTGTAACTATTGCACTTGTAACTGTGACTATGCATGTACATGTAACTGTAACTACAGTGATGAACGATTAAAGATGAATATCAAATTCATTGGTATGCAAAACGGTTTGAAGTTATACACTTGGAATTACAAGTGGGATTCAAAAGTAACTCACAAAGGTGTAATTGCACAGGAACTGCTTGGTACTAAATATGAGTCCGCTTTATCTAAAGATAAGAATGGATTCTATATGGTAAACTATAGTAAACTACCTATCACGATTTAAGGAAATGTATGAAAGAAGAAGTAGAAGGAATTGATACAAATACATACGCTGGTAAGGCAGCTAAAGCAGTAAAGACAAAAGTAAGAGGAATCCTTGGTGATGACCTTCTTACTTTCACGTTACTAGATTTTGTTACCTTTATGCAGTTGAATAATAAATTTGCTGCTATTGGTATTTTCATTACTGAGAAAAACAAAGAAGAAAAATATATTGAGATTATTGAAACCGGTGATGAAACACTCATTGAAGATTTAGAACAATATATTACTTTGTTAGATAATATTAAAATCATCCAGAAGAAAAAGGATGAGTACACAAAAATTATTGAAAGCCTTCAACAATTACAAAATTACGAAGATACGGAATCTGTAAATTCTATTGTTGAGGGTTATCTAAGGAGATAATATGGTTATCGTATTGACTGGAACACAAGCAATTAATAAAAAATTCTTATCTAGGATTATCCTGGCTAATTTGAACACCTTTGAATATAAAGGTTATGTTTGTGATTTTTCTCATTCAGACATTAAGATTCATGATGGCAGCGGAAAGCTAGTATATAAGCTAAGCTCTATTGAGGGTGGCGTCATTGGTGTAGAAGAAACTCCAGTTGAACTTACTATAACCGGTGAATTACCTGCGGTGAACCGTGGTGAAGATGACGGGATTGAAGATCTATTACACAGCGATCCTGAAGTTGTTGAGTATTTTCTAAAATTGAATAAAGACATCTTTGAAGATGGCATTAAAGTTAACCACTTCGTAAATAGATTCTGTTCATTGGATGTTGATTTTGATCTGATCGACACCCCAAGCTATATGCACGCAGAAGAACAAAACCGTTTGCTTCACCCGCACGATTTTGATGATGTTCTGAACAACATTAAAAACTTTGCATACCCAGTTAAGGTAATTACTGGTACATTTGGTTCATACTTTATTGATGCTCTGAAGGCAGCATTACCAGATGAAGAAATTCATGTTGTCAGCATTATCAGAAATCCATCTGTTGCCTGGTTAATGAATAAAAAGCCAGACACAAAATGGAATTCACCAACAAGCCCAGATCTTACTGAAGCATTAGATATCGAACGATTCTATGAAGCTGCAATTAATGCTGTTGAACTTGCAAAACGTTCAGATGTAAAAGTTGTAAAGTTTGAAGATGTATTGGCAGATGGTGTTCTACATATTTCTGAAGGCATCTCTATTGATGTCCGCGACGACTATCGCGGTGCAAATAAGTGGATTAGTAACTACGAAGCTAACACAGATATTCTAATGAGTGAACAAGAATTCGCACCATTTAACGATCTGTTCATGGACTTAACATTGGCTGAGTACTATGTACCATCTGATGATATTGATGAAGAAGTAAAGTACGGTGTTGACAGACCTACACTAATGGCAAAAATTGGTAAGCAGTTCCCAAAGAATCTTTTCAATGATCTTGGGTATTCACCGTTAAGTCGAGACGAAATTCTAAAAATCTGAAAGATATAAATGAGAAGGACACCATTGGTTATGTTGAAGAAATTCGACATAACCCTTACCACATCTTGGGAGTCAAATCATGGAATATCTGGTCATCTATTTGAGATGATTGAATATTTCTATCATTTGAAGTTTCATAAAAATAAATCCGTCTGCATTATGATTGCTGACGGCATATCAAAAGACCAAGTCAATGTTGCTTTAAGCAAATACGACTTTTCAACAGAAGAGCTTCAAGCATATGAAGCATGCACATTCTATCACTATAATCCCAAAGCACTAATAGCTAATGACATCATCTTTGTTGATGGTTCTATTAGAACATTTGATGCGGACATCATTTGTAAAAGAAAGATTTTCTTAAGATGTTGCGATGATGAGTTTCTTGACAAGGCTGATATAGTTTTGCAGGATTATGATTTGTATGACCCATTGCCGAACTCTGTACATTACAAAAAGAAACTACTTTTAAGTAAGTTTAAAGAAATTAATAAAACATTCGATGATACTGCTGCAATTTATTGTACAAGTAACATGCGAAAGTTAACTTTCGAAAACCTAGAATCAATTGCAAATAAATATAACTATAAGCAATACGTTGTGCTAACCAATGTTCAGATGGAAGTACCATCAAATATGACATTACACAAAGTTCCTGCTGATAACCTATATGAACTATTCGATACATTCATCTATACAGGATCAACCAATAAGACAAAAATTGATTGTTCATCAAGATTGATTGTTGAGTGTAAACACTATAATAAAGAAGTTATTTATGATGGCGTTTACGATATTAGTAAAGATAGAGGATTAATGGTAAGACGGAACGACCTTGACAAAGGCGTAAATCTTGATTTGAAGGAAACAGATGAAATCAGTACGCTCGCAGCTTTTTAGTACAGTTGGACTAAAGCTAGACACGGACACACCAATGAATGAAAGAGCTCGTTTAAACACGGGCTTTTTGTGTAACTATAAATGTGAATTCTGTTATTATAAAGACCGCTTAATGGAGCGCGATTCTCTTGATGTAATTAAGTCAAGAGTGGACGACATCTTTAATTACGGCATCCGCCAAATTGACTTAAGTGGTGGCGAGTCTTCAGTTGAACCGAACTGGTTCAACATTTTAAAGTACTGTAAAGAAAAAGAAATGACCGTGAGTACTTTAACTCATGGTGGTAAATTCTGTGATATGGAATTCCTTAAAAAGTCTAAGGATCATGGCCTAACAGAAATTCTTTTCAGTGTACACGGATCAAATCCAGAGATTCACGACAAAATTACTGGCAAGAAAGGATCTTTTAAGAAGATTATTCAAGCTATTAAGAATGCAATAGAATTACAAATGGTTGTGCGTATCAATTGTACGGTGTATGATTTAAATCATATGTACTTACACGATGAGTACGTTGAATTGCTGCGTGAACTCAATCCATTAGAAGTAAATTTTATTTGCTTGAACTACGACACTGATAACAGTACATTCCGCGAAGTTCAATATTCAGAAATCACAGACAGTATTAAGATCTGTATTGATTTAATCAAAGATGATATAAAATACATAAATGTTCGTTATGTGCCGTATTGTTATATGGAAGGTTACGAACGATATGTTGTAAACTATTACCAACACATCTATGATGTATACGATTGGAATCTTGCAATCTATAATCACGAAATTGATACTACCAAAACATATACTAAAGAAGAAAAATTACGCCAATCTTATAACGCGGCTAAACACTTTAGAATGAACGGATATAACAAGTCCAATAAATGTAAAGAGTGTAAGCACTATTTTATCTGTGACGGCATTGAGAAGCAATTACCAAATAATGAATTCAAGCCACAACCTGGCGATAAAATTCATGAGGTGAATTTTTATAGAAAAGGATTCTATGAAACTTAGTATTTTAATTCCTACACATAAAAGACCTGGCCTATTTAATAGGTGTTTGTTGTCAGCGCTTAAGTATATTCCTAAAGACGTTGAAATCTTGGTGAATAATGATAGTAATGATATATATGAAGTACAACACGAACAAGTAAAATACTTCTATAACCAGTTTGATAATCTATCTGGTGTGTACGAATCATTATTATTAAATGCTAAAGGTGAGTTCATTTATTATCTAGAAGATGACGACTACTTGACTGATTCGTTCTATGAAGTTATGAACTACTTAAATGGTTACGACATTATTCACGGATTATATTATCCAAGTTGGAACGATAATTGGATTGCTAAATGCGCTAAAGATGAAGTTCTCCAGTTAGGTCAATTTATAATGAAGCGTGAATTGGTTAATCAATGGGAATACCCAGAAGACAGTCATATTCATAACGATAGAAAACTTATAGAATTTTTATTAAATAAAGGCGCAAGAAAATTGCTTTTACACAAAGTTCTTTATATACAAACAACAGACGGCGGAGATAATATCTCATTCCCAGAGAGCACAAACTATTATGGCACGACTTAGTATTCCTAAAATGGAAGATTACTCCACACAGGGGCATTTAGATCAAAATGTAAATCATCTAAATGTTCACTGGGACGTTGTAACTATTTGCCAGTTAAAGTGTGGGTATTGCTACGCACGAAATAACTACGGCAAAGATTGGAATAAAATCGCAAGCAAAGACACAATTGATAAAGTAATTGAGGCATTAAGCCGCAGCACGTTACCGTTCAATCTTGGCTTACTTGGTGGTGAACCAACGATTGCCCCGCACTATAATTACATCATCAAAAAGATTAGAAAATTAGAAAAATTTAATCGAGTGTATGTAACAACAAACGGTGAGAAAGATTTAAGAACTATCGAAACTGACGGCGTTGCATTTTTATTTAGTTATCACCCAGCTGATTGCACAAGCGAAGAGCGATTTGTTCAGAATGTGAAATACATTTTAGAAAAGGGTGGTAAATTAAAAGTAAACATTCTACTACACCCAAATAAAAAGTTCTGGGCAAAAGCTCAGAAAATGGCTAAGGATATCCAATCACTTGGCGTAAAGATTCACCCTCATTATGTTCACACAAAATGGGACAGGCGCTTATACAAATATAAAGAAGAGGCGTGGGAATTCTTTAAAGAGTTTGAGGAACTACCTAAAGACATCGAATACAACGACGAACTATTTAATGATTATGAAGTTTACAAATACGGATTAACAAAGTTCAAAGGATGGTCTTGCTGGAATAATAACTATGAGGTTGATGTTCACGGTAACGTTGTCAAGTTCTGTAAACCTGAAAACACCGAGACATCTTTATTATTAAGAGACTTGGATTACTTTAAAAGAATTGGTGAAATTCAACCTATGATTTGTCCACACCAAGAATGTAATTGTGACGGGTTATTGAAACTAAAGAAGGTAAGAAATGCGCAAACCGCAGCAGATGAACCTGCAAAATAAAGGCTTCTACAGTATTGATTACGATATGACTATGGCATGTAATAATAGATGCCCGTATTGTTATATCCTCGATAAGTTGGATAATCGGTTAATGTTTAACGAAGAGGTGTATGAGCAAGTAATTAAATCAGTTAATGAATTCACTGGTAATTTAAAAGTATCACTTCTTGGTGGTGATCCTCTATTAATTCCAGAGAAGGTAAAAGAGTTCACTGAACGTGTAAAATATCCAGTAACGATTTACACAAATTTAAGTTATCCCGAAAGATTCATTGACATCGTAAAAGACATCAACGCTAAGTTTATCGTATCTTGGCATGATAGTAGTAAGCATCACTGGGTTAAACACAACATTTTATTATTACGTGATAAGATAGAACCTTTACTTATTATTAGTAAAGACAATATTGACTTAATGTATGAGCACTCTTTATGGTTGATAGAAAATAAAGTTAATTACAAGATTCAATTTGTTCATGGTGATAATGGTATTGAAGCTGATATTAGAAATCCAAAGATTAAAGAGATGTATAGGAACAATGTAATCAATCAGTTCGATACTATTGACGATAAAGTTTACACCCCTCAGGAGAGTATTGACGAAGATTTGATTAACATCGCGATGAATAGAAAGGTTATCTGTGAACTAGCGGTAGTTAGAATCAAGTACGATGGTCGTATTACTGCGTTGTGCAATAATCCTGTTGACTTGGGTCATATTAAAGATGGACTATCATTCAAAAAGACATCTTGCTCAGGATATGGCTGTGTATGTGATACCTTTAATTGGAAGGTTTTACTATGATCGTTGAATGGGAAGTAACTTTAGATTGTAATTTTAAATGTGAGTACTGTGTTAATTCCAGAAACTCGGCATTACCTACACCTATTCTTTTTGAGAAAGATAAGGCCAAAGTAAATGCATTCATTGAAGCACTAAAAGAAAAATATCCAGATGTTGAACTATTTCTATTTGGTGGCGAACCATTTGCTCATCCGTTCTTTGGTGAAATTATTCAAAAACTAAATGAAGTACAAATGAAGTACGTTATTCAGACAAATTTTAGTTTACCAAAAAGAATTGAAAAGATTAATGAAAAAGTACAGGTGTCTGTTCATCCAACAGAAATAAAGAATAAACAAAAGTACATAGATGAACTTGTTAGATTAGAACATCTAATTAAAAGAGTTGACATTATGTTCATGGGGAAGATATCAATTGATTATTATAAAGATCTTTCCAAGGTATTCCCAAGAGAAAAGCTAAGACTAGTGCCAGTTGCTGGATTCAAAGGTGTGGATGTAAATAAATATCTATTTGAATATAACGAATTACGTCAAAGCGTCGTTGGTAGATTTGTTAATTTTGAACATGGCGATAGGAGTTTCAATTGGGAAAACCAGATGAAAGGCGTATGGTCACCAAAAGGCAAACCCTGCATGTACAAAGAAACTTATGTACTGTTTGATCCTATGCTTAGATCTTACACATGTTCATATAGAGATAACCATGACATTTGCCCAAATGATCATTGCTTCATAATGTAAAAGGACAATATGATAAACTTAAATGTTGCTGGTGCAGTCGTACATTACGATGCATTCATTAAGCACTTACCAATCTATAAACTTAAAAATAAGAATATTGCTTTTAATGTCTATGAGGGGCCGAACTTATGCCAATGGAATGGTGGTAGAATCAATAGAAATATTAAGTTAACACAAGATACAATTGAAAGATACAACAAGTTTGGTATTACTATATCTTTAACATTTACAAATCCCGTAATTGATTTATCAGATCCAGTTGGGAATGAACTTCTTCAATGGATGGATGAATCACAAAAGAAATACAATGTAAGAAACAAAATTGTACTAATCAATGAAGATCTTAGAAAGTATCTTAGATTGAACTACGACTTTGAGTTAATTTATTCAATCACTGGTCATCCAAGCAAGACGAAAGTAACCGATGAATTACTAGCAAGATATAAAGACCTCGAGTCAAAGTACGATTGGATTGTTCCTAAGTTTGAGGTTGTGTTTGAACCAAGGTTCTATGAATCTGTTGATGTTCAGAAATACGAGTTGCTTATTAACGATGCATGCGCATATTCTTGCCCGCATTATCATGAGCACTTTACAAAGATTGCTGAGCAGAACACAATTAGTAAAAACCCGTGGGAAGAACTTGGCCACGATCATTGTTTTAAGGTTGAGGAATGTTGGTTAGATTGGTTCAACCCTCATACCGGTTGTCAAAAACATAAAGACAAGTTCGGCGAAAGAATGGGTATGCAATACACGAGAGATATGGTAAAGAAAGCGCAATTGCTTGGTTACCGTTCTTTTAAAATTTCTGGTAGAGAGAATAGCACGGAATTTATTATGTATGAAGTAGATAAGTTCTGTAAAGATATTAACGAAAGATCAAAATGATTAGAAGCGAAGAGTTCAAACACCAGAACACCACATATTTACAAAACGCTGGTGCAATTAAGCCAAAGAAATACTATAAGATCATAAATGCAAATCTTGTACCGGTAAAAGAGACATCATACCATGTAACATTTAGAATTAGCGAGGCGTGTGATTTAGCATGTTCATACTGCGATTGGCATGGTGGAAAACACTATAAGTATGAAGATATCATCGGTAGTATTGATGCTATGTTTGAATTCTTTAAAAAGGAAAGCATTAAGACTGTTATTTTTTACTACCACGGTGGTGAAGCTACTAGGCATCCAAAGATTATAAATATCATGAAGCATGTCCACCAAAAAGGTGAAGAGTATAACATCACAGCATATAATGAACTACAGACAAATTTAACGCTGTCAATTAGTAAAATTAAACACATTTTGGAAAATGTTGATATTTTAGATATCACTTTCCACTATATCGAGCTTACTAAACGTAGATATAAACTTGAATCATTCATTAGAAATTTTAACTACATTCAAAAAGAAAACATAAATATTAATAGTCTTGATATTATGTTAGAACAAATTGAAGGTACAGACCTCGAAGAATTTAGAAATTATGTCTTGGGCTTTTTAGAATACCCAAACATAACTCACTCTGAAATGATTTACGGTTTCGGCTATGACTTTGATCATAATGATGAGACCGCGACAATACATTATGAATTTTACAAGAAACATAATAAAAGTGAACAACAATACGAGATAGACGGTAAAATATATAGTACTAATGAACTATTTCAAAGAGGTGCTGATTTTACTGGTTGGCATTGCGATACCGGCATAAAGAATATATATGTTAATGGCGATGGCAACGTATACCAATGTGGTATAGCAATGACAAACAATCTACACGGAATTAGTAATGGAATTTTTACTAACCTATTAAATGACAGGCTTGCGTTGACAAAGATGTCAATTCTAAGAAAGTCGGGCACAATGTGTAGATGGGACTATTGTGGTGGGGACTTTTACTTACCAAAGGATAAAAAATGAATACGAAAATGATTGAATATCAATTATTCACAAAATGTAATTTGAAGTGCCCGTACTGCTACAACTTTTTTGAACAAGGTGTACAGGACGTTGATTCTTATATTGACGACTTCCTAAAGATTTCATCTTTAGCTGATAGAAAAACATGCATGGTCATTAACGGTGGTGAGCCACTTCTTTTAAAGAATATAGCAAAACTAATTAATTCAGTGCAAGTGCAGACAAACATGTTGACATATACAAACGGTACATTACCTTTAAAAGTATATGAGAAGTTTGTAAAAGATGTAAGACTGGATAATTTGTACTTTACAGTTTCATTTCATTATGCTGAATTATTAAGAACAAAAAAATTCAATGATAAGTATATTAAAAATGTCAAGTATTTAATTGAAAATATTCCTAATTTAAAATTCAATATTGTGTTTACACCTGACTTCGATAATAAAGAATTTTTAGATGATCTATTAGATATCTTACTAGATTTTCAAAGAGCTGGGTTAAAGTACATCAACATTCTTTTAGAAGATAGCTTAAAAGATAATAGACCATACGCTTTAAAATTAGTAAGTACACCACATTTTAGATCGTTCATGGATGAACTCCGCGTGTTTAAGTATAAACATTGCATGTGGAATAACCCAAAAGATAATGTTAGTTGCTTGTACATGTGGTTAAAGAAGGAATGCTTAAGCCCTCAATTACCGTACAAAGAATTATCATTTTTAAAATTAGAAGATGGCTTTATTATTCAAAGTAACTTTGGTTTTAAGTCAGATAATGTAATTGAAACAAAAACAACAAATTTAGATGCGGTTGTTGAAGATGCGAGAATACAGTTAGAATGAGAAAGAAGATTTTAGAATATAGTTTTAAACATAAACTTGGGCATATCGCTAGCGCGCTGTCAATGGTTGATTACTTGCAATCAGTTTTTAAGTACATTAAAAAAGATGACAAGATTATTATCGGCAAGCCATTTGGGGCGCAGGCATATTATACAGTTTGGAAAGATCGTGGTTGGTTAAATAATATCGATAACTTGCACATGGGTGTAAAACACGATCAAATCCCGTTCATTGATTATTCTGAAGAAACAATCGGTAATGCATTGGGTGTAGCTTCTGGTATTGCGATGTGTACAGATAAGAAGGTATATGTAAACATCTCAGATGCTGCATTACAAATGGGTAATACATTAGAAGCAATTCAATTCATTGGGCAACATCAACTAAAGAATGTCGTTTGTACCGTTGACTATAATAACGCGCAAGTAACAGGTGTCACGAGTGATATCATTAGTGTTGAACCTGTTATTACGATGGCAAGACTTTATAATTGGAACGTGTTTGCCGTTGACGGGCATGATGGTAAAAAGTTAGATCAGGTGATGCAACAGGCCGTACAGAACAGCGATCAACCTACAATGGTTGTCTGTATCACCACGAAGGGAAAGGGCATTCCAGATATGGAGAAGGACATTAAAAAATGGCATTACAAGAAGATCGAATCAGAGATGGAATTGCAGTCATTGGTGCAGGCACTTCAGGTTATTTAACAGTACTGTACTTATGCAAAAATTACCCTGACATTAAAATACGTTGGGTATATCCGCAAAATAATAAGCCAATTGGTGTTGGCGAAGCAACAGTCCCAGAGGTTACTTTATTCTTAAAAGAACTTGGGATTACACCTAAAATCATCATCAATGAAATGAATGGCACTCTTAAATTAGGTGTCAAATTCAAAGACTTCTACAAAGACGGTGAATCATATAATCATCCATTCGGTGGCACCGACTGGGAAGGTTTCAATATTGATTATATGATTGAAACTAATACTGTGCCAGATAATATTCTTGATTATGAAGAAATCGCGAACCACTTTGACGTTCGTGAGTTGATGTTATACTTAGACAAACTTCTCCCTACATTTCCCAATCTAAATATTGAGAGATGGGAAGTTCAAAGTGCTTCAGATCTTTCTGAAAAGATTGTCATTGATTGCACAGGCTTTAGAAAATCATTACTCAATCAACTAATCCCAGATAATTTTGTTAGCATAACGGATAAGATACCAAATAATTCTGCATACGTTTATAGAGCACCGTATAAATCTATCGAGCAGAAGGTTCCTTACACGATTTCACAGGCCATGGATTATGGGTGGGCTTGGAATATCCCTTTAGGCGATAAGTTAACGGTAGGTTATGTACATGACGATAAACACGATGTCTATAATGAGTACATTAATTATTTGAAGACGATCTATGGCGATATTGATGAAACTAAAATCAACAAAGTCGGTATGATTACAGGAAAGAATAAAGAACACATTTATGAGAGCGACCAAACAGTTATTGCTATTGGATTAAGCTCATTCTTCATTGAACCACTTGAAGCAACGGGTTTATATTTAGTTCAATTTGGTATTCTATTGTTTGATGACTACATTAACGGCAAGATCACCGCAGATAAATACAACGATGTGTACAACCACGAGTTTGATACTATTTTAGATTTTATTATTGCTCACTATAAATTTAGTACACGTGATAATGAATATTGGTCGCATTATAAAAATTTAGATGCTGAACTTTATAAAGAGAACAACATATTCCCAAAACGAAGTTGGGATTACATTCTTCGTGGTTTTGGTTTATCAAATTACAGACCCACTATGGATAGATCGTTCTTCGCGGTTAGACAAGGAAAGAAATATAATGAGAAAGACTTTACATAAATTTTTATCAAGAACGCAGCATAAAGACATTTACTTTTTACATGCCGATATGTGGGGTTTCCCAACTAAAGGAAATGTAATTAACTGCGGCATCCAAGAACCTAACATGGTTAATATTGCCGCTGGTTTAGCAAGTCAAGGTAAGACAGTCATTATCTACGGTGTGGCTGGGTTTGTTCTTTATAAAGCATATGAACAAATCAAACTTAATATTAAAGGATGGAGTGAAAATTATGGCAGTATCATCTTTGTTAACGCTGGTGCTAACGGTTGTTATAGCTTTGCAGGTCGGGGCCATCTTGTGGATGACGACTTGGCTCTTACATCAGCGCTCAAAATTCCGCTCATTGAACCGAAAACGAGAAAAGAGTTCCTCAGAACAATTAAAGAAAGATGCAAGACTAAGGGCGCTTGCTTCATTAGGTTAGGAAAAGACGGAGAAGTTTGGAAATGAAAATTTTAGTTACAGGAAAGAACGGGTTCTTGATGAGAAACATTTTACCTTTGTTTCATGAACATGAAATCATTGAGTTTAATGAAACACAGAATGTATATAGCGGGTATTTTGGTATTGATTTGATTTTGCACTTTGCGTCTCCATCTGATAGTTACGACTTTAAAGATAAAGTAAGAATGGCGACGTCAATGGTAGATCTTACACAAACAATGGTTCGGTTAGCTGAAATCAACGAATGTAAGTTAGTGTTTGCGTCTTCACTTGCCGCAGATTTTCTTGATGATGACTACGGTGTTTACAAGAAGGCAATGGAACAGTACATCCAGGCTCTAGTTAATGATCATCTGATTCTACGAATCCCAAGAGTGTACGGCACGGACCGTCGTAAAGGACTAATGAAAAAGATTGAGTTAAATGATGTGCCGGAAGAAGACTGGGAATCTGTCGTTGGTTATGCAGATATTTATGACTTTGTTTCATGGTTTATACAAAATTTAAATAAGTTAGGGATACAATATTACAACGGTGATATTAAATATCATACGATTAGAGAAATAAAGGAAATATATTGCGAGTCCTAATTACAGGTGGTGCAGGCTTCGTTGGAAGCTCATTGGCCGCTGCCCTCATTAAAGATGGTTGTGAAGTTACTATTGTTGATAATTTTTCAACAGGTAATAAAGATAACATCCCGCATGGAGCGATATATGCTGACATTGACTTAACGGATGAAACACAGATGAATCTAATGGATTCATTACTAACTGGTGTTCATGTTGTATATCATTTTGCAGCATCTATTGGTGTTAAGTTAGTTCAAGAAAAGCCAAAAGAAACATTCTTAAACAGTACGAAGATCAACGATAACTTGTTTCCATTATTTGAAAAACATCAAGTGAAGGTTATCTTTAGTAGCACATCTGAAGTATACGGTGAAACAAAGAATAAAGAAGGATCAAAAGAAACCGATCATTTAGAGATTCACCCTGTACAGAAGCCTCGTGGTAGTTATGCGTGTTCTAAACTATTTTCTGAGTTCATGTTACGAGCGCATACATTTCCAACCGTGATTGTACGGTTCTTCAATATTGTTGGTCCTACACAAGTTCCTGATTATGGGCATGTACTTCCAAGATTTATTGAGTGTGCAGCAAATAATGTAACTGTTCCTGTTTATGGTAGTGGCCGCCAAGTACGAAGCTTTTGTGATATTAGAGATGCTGTAGAAATGCTAATTCTATTAATTGATAATAAACACAACGGTGAAATTTATAACATTGGTAATGATGCTAATATCTGTGATGTAAGCACATTGGCCCAGGAAGTTATTAAAGTTGTTGGTAGCAAATCATTCATTGAACATATTGCATTTAAGGATGCACTTGGTGATCAATTTGAAGAGATTTACATTCGCTACCCAAACACAGATAAGATCAATAAATATTACACATGCAAATATAATTTGCAGGACATCATTAAAAACATTTATGAAACGAACTTTGGTAATCGTCGCTCACCTTGATGATGAGACATTTGGTATGGGTGGCACACTGGCGCAGATGTGCTCTCAAGATCCAAACAGTGTAAAAGTTCTATCGTTATGTACTGGTCGTGATGACCAGAATACATTAGATAGACTTGGCGCATTTTTACAAATACAAAGAAAGTTAGGATTTAAGTGGTCATTAAAAGATCACTTAGATATGGAATTAGAGATGGTCCCCCTGAAAGACATTACTCGGATTATTGAGGAAGAGATTAAAACCTTTTTGCCCCAAAGGATCTTTACTTTATCTGAGAATGACATTCATCAAGACCACAAAATCGTGAGCCATGCTGCAAAAATAGCAGCCAGACCCTCACGTACTTCAGTAGAGGAGTTTTACGAATTTAGGACACCTGGTTCTGAACCGTACTCCTCTACCTTTTTTGACACCGTGAATGATGTACGAAACACTATCGCTATTAAGCAATGGATGTTTGACCAGTACACCACAGAAAATAAACCACCGTTAGAAATGATAGAGCAGTTCAAAACGGTTTATAGAAAATTTGAGATTTAGGATTTAGAATGAAAGTTGGTATTTGGGGATATGGTTTCGTTGGGCAAGCAATGCATTCAATTATGAAAGATTGCGATGTTACAATTTATGATATCAAAGAAAAGTATGAACACAATAAACATTTGATGTACAATCAGGACATCATTTTCATTTGCGTTCCAACACCAAATAACGAATATAGACAAGACCCAACATTGGTGCAATCTGCGTTGGAATGTCTTGTACATAATTCATTTAAAGGTACAGTCGTAATCAAAAGCACTATACTTTATGAAAACATTGATAAGTACGACATGGCACTAAATCTCTGTTACAATCCAGAGTTTTTAAATCAAAATACTTCTATTGCTGATGCACAAAGTCAGGAATGTGTAGTCCTAGGTGGTGATATTGATGTAACTAAAAATGTTCAATCGTTTTATTCAATGTACACATCTATTGATCCAACATATGAGTTTATGACGATCAAGGAAGCATCAGATTTCAAATATACAAGAAATCTATACGGGGCTTATAAAGTACTATTCTGGGAATTCATCCAAGACACTACTGGTAATGCTCGCAAAATGGCTGACCTCTACAGTAAGATGGAATACCAATCCGAGATGAATCAAGTCGGTATGGATGGTTTTAGAGGCTTTGGCGGCGCATGTTTCCCCAAAGATACCAGGGCATGGGATGCCAAGCATAAACATCAACTCACAGAGTTTATGCTAAAATATAATTCAAAATTATCAAAATAAACAACGATAAACCTATTT
>JACCDQ010129272.1_pt1 | contig 23881 bp, 34 predicted proteins | sample 7446031 | NCBI WGS metagenome assembly JACCDQ01 (sample SAMN15323442, study PRJNA562643) | freshwater metagenome | isolation source: river surface water | place: USA:Blue River Watershed | collected 2017-08-17 | reverse complement strand
CGCCAGTACGACATCAACAACGATCGTATGCCTTGCCGTATCGACGTGTTGTATGGTTACAGCACCATCCGTCCACAAATGGGCGTTCGCATGTGGGGCTAAACTGAAATGGGGCTTCGGCCCCTTTCATTGTTCAATCTTTTTTAAGGAAATTTATCATGGCACTTCCAAACGGCGCAGGCGGTTACCAAGTTGGTGACGGCAACCTTTCAGAACTCGTAATGGGTTACGCAGCAGCCCCTCAAACCGCTACATCTACCGCTACCTTGACAGCCGCTCAAGTGACTGGTGGTATGTTGGTGGCTAACCCCAGCACTTCTGCTGCTACTTACACTTTGCCTACCGCTGCTGCTATCGACGCAGTTGTGACTAGCGCAAAAGTTGGTAGCACATTCCAGTTGAGCTTGGTCAACACTGGCACTTCTTCTGGTGCTGTGACTCTGGCTACTGCTACTGGCTTGACCGATGGCGGCAACGCTTTCGTGGCAGTGGCTGTTACCTCTAGCGCGGTGTTCACATTCCGCAAGACTGGTGATGCAGCTTGGACCGTCTACAAGTCGGCCTAAGTTTGAATGGGGGCTTCGGCCCCCATTTTTAAAGGAAACAACATGGCTACCATCTACATGAAACATGAAATCCACGGTGCAAAAGTTGCAACCATGGAAGCAGAAGCAGTCGCAGACGAGAAAAACGGCTGGGTGCGATATACTCTGGACACGCCCTCCGAAGCAGTGGAAGAAGCGGCTCCTAAGAAGGAAGTGAAACCACGCGCCCGTAAGGTCGCTGAACCAGAACAACCCGCAGCCGATGAAGTGCCTAACTTTTTAGCACCCGCTGCCGAATCCGCAGGAGCCTAATCATGACGACATACACCGCTGGCGATCAAATCACTCGTGCGCTGCGATTGCTCGGTGTGTTGGCTGAGGGTGAAACACCTTCGGCAGCTATGTCTCAAGATGGTCTGATGGCCCTGAACCAGATGATCGACTCGTGGAACACCGAGCGATTGTCAGTGTTCTGCACCCAAGACCAAGTGTTTACTTGGCCTGCTGGTGAGTACATCCAAACACTCGGCCCGTCAGGTGACTTTGTGGGCAATCGCCCAGTGTTGCTTGACGATGCCACATATTTCCGTGATCCTGGTACGAACGTGTCGTTCGGTATCAAGTTCATCAACCAGCAACAGTATGACGGCATCGCGGTGAAGACCGTGACATCCACATACCCGCAGGTCATCTTTGTGAACATGGGCTTTCCCGATGTCACAATGAGCATTTACCCACGTCCTACTCGGGACTTGGAGTGGCACTTTGTGTCCGTGCAAGAGCTGACTCAACCAGCCGCCCTTGACACAGTGCTGCACTTCCCACCAGGCTACATGCGTGCCTTTGCCTACAACTTGGCAATGGAGATGGCTCCTGAGTACGGCGTTGAGCCATCACCTCAGATCACTCGCATCGCCATGACATCCAAGCGCAATTTGAAACGCATCAACAATCCTGACGATGTGATGTCAATGCCCTACGCAATCATCGCAACCCGTCAACGCTACAACATCTACGCTGGTAACTACTAATGAAGTCACCAATCCTCGGCTCCTCTTATGTGGCACGCAGCGTCAACGCTGCCGACAACCGCATGGTCAACTTGTACCCCGAGATGGTTCCCGAGGGTGGCAAGGAAGCAGCGTTTCTAACCCGTTGCCCAGGTCTGCTGCGCAAGTCATCCGTGGGCACTGGTCCCATTCGTGGCATGTGGCAAATCAAGGGCGCGATGTACGCTGTGTCTGGCACAGGCTTCTACAAGGTGGAGGTTTACGGACGCACGCGCTTGAAGGGCACTTTGATCGGCACAGTCACGGGTACTGGTCCTGTGTCCATGTCGGACAACGGTACGCAGATCTTCATTGCCTGCAACCCTGACGGCTTCATCTACAACACCGTCACCGAAGTATTCGCGCAGATCACAGACCCTGATTTTCCAGGCGCTGTGACCGTAGGCTACCTTGATGGCTACTTTGTGTTCAATGAACCCAACAGCTCACGAGTGTGGGTGACCGCGCTCCTTGACGGTCTGTCTGTTGACCCGTTGGACTTTGCCAGCGCCGAGGGTGATCCTGACGGTCTGGTGTCTTTGATCGTGGACCACCGCGAAGCGTGGTTGTTTGGAACCAACTCAATCGAGGTGTGGTATGACGCAGGTCTGCCAGACTTCCCGTTACAGCGCATCCAAGGCGCTTTCAACGAAATTGGTTGTGCTGCCCCTTACTCGGTTGCAAAACTCGACAACGGGCTGTTTTGGCTTGGTTCTGACGCTCGTGGTCGCGGTATTGTCTACCGCGCCAACGGCTACACAGGTCAGCGAGTGTCAACCCATGCAATTGAGTGGCAAATCCAAGAATACTCGGACATCTCGGATGCCATCGGTTACACGTACCAGCAAGACGGCCACGCCTTCTACGTGCTCATTTTCCCAACAGCACAGACCACTTGGGTCTACGATGTGGCGACACAGGCTTGGCATGAGCGTGCAGGCTGGTCCAATGGTGAGTTTGTGCGTCACCGCTCCAACTGCCAAGTTGTCTTCAACAATGAAGTGTTGGTGGGTGACTTTGAAAACGGCAACATCTACGCCTACGACTTGAACGATTACTCGGACAACGGTGACATTCAGAAGTGGTTGCGCTCATGGCGTGCCCTACCCACTGGTCAGAATGACCTCAAGCGTTCATCTCAGCACAATTTGCAGATTGACTGCGAAGCTGGTGTGGGCACGAACACGGGTCAAGGTAGCGATCCTCAGATGATGCTGCGTTGGTCCGATGACGGCGGTCACACTTGGTCCAATGAGAAGTGGTTGCCGATTGGCAAGATTGGTGAGTATTTCCGCAGAGTGATCTACCGCCGACTCGGGATGACATTGAAGCTGCGTGATCGTGTTTACGAGGTGTCTGGCACAGACCCCGTGAAAATCACTATCATGGGTGCTCATATTTACGTGACACCTACCAATGCCTGAGTCCCAACAAAATATCACCAACATCCCATCTAACCGTGTGGAGTTCATTGACTCCCGCACGGGCTTAGTCTCGCGTGAGTGGTATCGGTTTTTCCTAAACCTGTTTGCTTTGGCTGGAAACGGTGGCAACCAGATCACTCTGGATGATTTGCAGGTCGGTCCCCCACCTCAACCTGTTACCGAAAGTGGTGGAGGCGGTGGTGGCTCAGGTACAGTGACCTCAGTTGACGTGTCTGGTGGTACGACTGGTTTGACCACAACAGGCGGTCCAATCACATCGTCTGGCACGATCACCCTTGGTGGCACACTCGACATTGACAACGGTGGCACAGGCGCTACCACGGCAGCAGACGCTCCATTTGCACTCAAGGGTGCAAATGCTGACATCACCAGCATGTCTGGTATCACTGGCGGCATTGCAACGCCTGACTACATTGACTTTGACACCGCTGCTACAGTCACCCGTCAATCGGGACGCTTGTGGTGGGACAACTCCGACAGTGTTCAAACATTGAACCTTGGAATGGCTGGCTCCAACGCCACCATGCAAGTCGGTCAAGAAGTCTATTTCCGAGTCAAGGCATCTTCGGCAATCACCGAGGGTCAGGTTGTCATGTTCACAGGCACTGTGGGTGCTTCGGGTGGACTGACTGCCGCACCAGCTACAGGATTGACCGCAACCACCGCGCAATATGTGATGGGTGTAGCCACCGAAAATATTGCGCTTAATGGGTGGGGCTACATCACTCAGTTTGGCCTTGTCCGTGGTATCGACACCACAGGTGGCGCTGAGGCTTGGGTTGATGGTCAAATTCTGTACTACGACCCCACAGTGACAGGCGGTCTGACTAAAACTCTACCCTCTGCACCCAATGCCAAAGTAGTTGTTGCTGCGGTGGTTCACGCTGCTTCAAACGGTTCTCTTTTCATTCGCCCAGCGTTTGGCGGCGAGTTGGGTCAGTTTGAGGGTAACGTGGGCTTTGGTGCGCTGGCCAACGGCGACTTGATCCAATACGACTCGGGCGCAGGTAAGTGGAAAAACGTACCGTCGAGCACCTTTGGTACAGGTTCAGTCACATCGGTTGACGCTACAGGTGGTACAGGTATCTCTGTCACAGGTGGTCCTATCACCACCAGCGGTACACTGACCATCACCAACACCGCGCCAGACCAAGTGGTGTCACTGACTGGTGCTGGGACAACTGCTGTCACAGGCACATACCCCAACTTCACGATCACTTCAAACGATGCTTACACGGGCACAGTGACCTCAGTGGGCACAGCGGGTACTGTCAGCGGGTTGACCTTGACAGGTGGACCCATCACATCGTCTGGCACGATCACCCTTGGTGGCACGCTGGCGGTCACCCCGTCAGACTTTGCGTCACAAACAGCAAACACCTTCTTGGCCGCACCCAATGGTTCAAGTGGCACACCCAGCTTCCGCACCATTGTGGCGGCAGATGTGCCCACCTTGAACCAGAACACCACAGGTACGGCAGCCAACGTCACTGGTACGGTGGCCATCGCCAATGGTGGTACTGGCCAGACCAGCCAGACTGCGGCCTTTGATGCGCTGGCTCCTACCACAACCAAGGGTGATCTGATTGTCAGTAACGGCACAGATAACGTCCGATTGGGTGTGGGTACAGATGCCTACGTGCTGACTGCCGACTCGACTGCTGCTGCGGGTGTCAAGTGGGCTGCTGCGGCTGGTGGTGGTAGTAACATTACGGCTCAGGGAATGTGGGAGAATGCACTCACAATCTCGTCAAACTACACCATCACATCAGGCAACAGCGCGATGTCTGCTGGTCCCATCACCATCGCGTCTGGTGTGGTTGTGACCGTACCATCTGGCTCACGCTGGGTTGTTGTCTAAGGAATCGAAATGACCGTCACAGCACGAAATCTAGTACCTGCCAAGTTCGTTGAGGACACTCAGACGACTCAGTACATCGTGAGTAGCAACATCACGGCCACCATCATCGACAAGTTCACTGCGACCAATGTCAGCGGCTCAACTGCCACCATCAGCGTCAACATCGTCACTGGTTCGGACACAGCTGGTGACCAGAACCTGATCACCAAGACCAAGAGTCTGGCTGCATCCGAGGTCTACACATTCCCTGAGTTGGTGGGGCAGATCATGCCAAACAGCTCATTTATTTCGACTATTGCCAGTGCTGCTGATTCAATCAACATGCGTGTGTCAGGCCGTGAAATTAGCTGATGATGTTTGGCAAGTAATCAAAGACTACGTGCTCCAAAGGCGCGGGGTTGTCCTTCCAGACAAATCACGAGTTTGGATGGAACAAAATTTACAAATTACGCCTTTCAATGGAGGCGCGTTTGTGGCAAACGGAAATGAGTTTGATTTATTTGTTGTGCCTGAAAAGCGCGGTAAATGGAACATTCGGACGATATTCACAAAATATATAGACACGCTGGGCGAGGCTCACGGTACAATTATTGTCAAGATCTACGAAGACAATAATGCATCGTTGAGGCTGGCTAGGTTTTTTGGGTTTAATGAGGTCAGCCGCAACAATGGTTTGATTCGATTGGAGAAAAAGTATGGGTGACGTAGTAAGCGCAGCAGCCGATTTAGTCGGCATGGGTCCAGCAAGTATTCAAGCTGAAGCAGCCACCGATGCTGCACGAATTGGTGCTGGTGCTTCCGCTGCTGCAACAGCAGCGCAAGAGCGCATGTTCAACAAACAGCTTGAATTGCAAGAACCATGGCGTCAATCGGGTCAAGGTGCTTTAAACCGACTCAACTACTTGATGGGTCTGGACACAGCTAAAACCTACGACCAATATCGTGCAGAGTTGCTGCCTCAGTACACCCGTGGAACATCTGGTTCAACTGGTTTGCGTGGTGGCATTAATACGGGTATCTTGAACGAGTTGGAGAGTCGAGGCGTTGACATAGCTAACCTTAGCCAAATGTCGCCACAATTACAAAGGCTTCAATTAGGCGGTAACACGGTTGCTGAAATTCAAGCCTATGCCAGCGCTCAAAAAGGTCGCGGTGGCTTTAAGCCAGTTATACCCGCATTCATTGAAAGAAGTCTTGCTGATACTGGAATGTCAGCGGAAGACATTGCAAAAATATCTGGTCGTTTTGGCGGTGGTGGTGGCGGCGGTCAAACAATTGATGAAGCCGCATTAGACGCTGCTATTCGTGCGCGTATGTCTGCTGATGCTGCCGCGCCAAAAGGTGCGGATTACGGCAAATACGCCCGTGATTTCAGCATGTCTGATTTTGAGCAAGACCCTGGCTACGCATTCCGTTTGTCGGAAGGTCAGAAAGCACTTGACCGTCAAGCAGCAGCCCGTGGTGGTTTGATCTCTGGTGGCGCTTTAAAAGCGGCTGAGCGATACGGTCAAGACATGGGTTCTCAAGAATACGCAAACGCATTCACCCGTTACCAAACAAACCGCGCTAACCAGTTGCAACCACTGCAATCGCTGGCTGGTGTGGGTCAGACTGCTGCCAATACATTAAGCAATGCCGCTGGAAACTACGGTACGAACATGAGCAACTTAGCAATTCAGTCGGGGGCTACTCAAGGTGCTGCTGCGTTGGCTGGCGGCAACATTCGAGCAAGTCAATACGGTACTGCTGGTAGCGCACTCAATACGCTTTACAACAATCGAAACGCTATCAGTAATTGGTGGAATAGTTCTGGCACACCGACTTCAAATTCTGGTGGTTATGAAAACTTGGACTTTTAATCATGGCTACATCATTCATTGATTTCAACGCACTGCGCCCCAACGCAGCCATGGAAGCCTATCAACAAGGCCAACAGAACCAACTCGCACAGATGCAGTTGGGTCAACAGCAGCAAGCTATCCGTGATGCTGAGGCTGAACGTGAGGCTTACAAAGGCGCTGCTAATTTTGGTGAGGTGTCTCAACGCCTCATGAAGCAGGGTCTTGGTAAACAAGCCTTGGCTGTAAGTGCTGCGGAAGCCAAACAGCGTGCTGACAAAATCGCACTTCTCAAGGACACCACAACCTTGATGAAAAATACAGCGACTCAAATCATGGCTAACCCAGCAATTGCCAGAGAAGCTGTAATCGACTTTGGTCAACGAACTGGTACAGATGTATCTCGTGACTTGGCTCAACTCGATTCATACGGCGGCGACGCCGAAGCCATTAAACAATGGGCTGCTGGTCATGCGTTGGATGCTGACAAACTGTTGCCTAAATTCCAAGAGTTCTCAACACCTGGTGGTGGAAAGCAACTTGGGGCAGTGGACCCACTGACTGCAAAGTTCACAGCAACTACCACAATGGCTCCTCAGTTGTCACCGTATGAGAAAGCACGAATTGGTCAAGAGCAAGCACGACTGAATCAAGAATCAACCAGTGTCGTGTACCAACAAGATGCCAACGGAAACATCGTTGCGCTGCCTTCTAAGCTCAAGGCTGGTGAGATGCCCAAGGCACGCACTGCAGTGGCTCCTGGTGCTGGTATGACCCCGCTGGAAGGCAAACCTTCGGAAGCGGTGGCCAAAGAGCGCGGCAGCATCAATCAACAAAAGTCGATCATCGCTGGTGCTTTGACTGAGTTGAAAAACAACCCTGATGCTTTCGGCATGGGTCGCGGCATGATGGGTTCTGTTGTTGGTGAATCTGCGGCAGGTAAACTCATGGAAACACCAGAGGAAACTCAAGCCCGTGCGTTCATTTTCAACACTGTGTCGAACGTGATTCATGAGCGTGCTGGTACTGCTCAAAGCGCAGGCGAACAAGCAACACTCATGCGATTCTTACCAGGTGAGAATGACAACGCTCAACAGATCACAGACAAGCTAAAAGGCTACGAGAAGTGGCTTGCTGCCAAAGAGTCTGGTGTAGGTCACCGCAAGTCAGAAACTCCGTCTGCGACAGGTAACAGCGTTTCCCTTCCCGATGGTCGTACAATGACCTTTCCAGATGCCGCAGCAGCAGCAGCGTTCAAGAAAGCCGCAGGGTTGTAATGGATTACGAAGCACTTGCCAAACAATACGGTGGTGCGGTGGCAGCTCCCGCCATCGACTACGATGCACTCGCACGCCAGTTCGGTGGTGCTTCTGCTGATCCAATGGAAGCTGTGTTTGGTAAAAGCACATCGAAGGCTGAACCCAGCCGATCAATGATCGACAAGGCTCGTGGTGTCATTGAGACAGGTGCTGCCTTGGCCGCTGGTGCTGTTAGCGCCCCAATCGTTGAAGCCGCTAAGGTCTACGGTACTTTGACCAGCGGTAAATACGGCACACCAGAAGGCATCCGCGCAGGCGAGGAAACTGGCCGCAGAGTTGCTGGTCAGATCCAGTATCAACCGCGCACCGAAGCAGGTCAAGAATACACAGCATCCGTTGCAAACGCGATGGCTAACACAGGTCTTCAAGGCGTGCCTTTGAATGTGCTTGCAGACTTCCAACGTGGCGCTGTTCCAGCTACTCGCGCTGCTGGTGATGCCGCACGCGCAGGCGTTGACATTGCCAAGCAACCACTGGTCCAGCGTGCCAACCGCATCGCTCAAGAACAGTCTGCTGCTGACTGGGCACGCGCTCCCAAGATCGAGGCTGCTCAGGCTGCTCAACGACTCGGTGTGGCCATCAACCCAGCTCAAGCCAACCCCAACGTCAAGACCAAAATGTTGGTCGGCGCAACAGGCGAAGCTGTGGTCAACGAGAAAGCAGCCAAAGCAAACATGCCGCGCTGGAACGAGTTGGCCCGTGAAGACATGGGTCTGCCTGAAAACACACCATTGGATGCCAAGGCATTCGAGAAAGCTCGTGAAGCACACTCAGGCCCATACGAGAAGATCCGTCAGTTGGGTTCTCTTGCACCTGACAGTGATGTCGTGACTCAAATCGAAAAGCTCAAGCTCGACCCATTGTCGACCAGCAACCCTGAAAAAGCTGCCAAGGTCAACGGTATCGTTGATCGTGTGGTTGGTCAGGTGTCTGAAGGTTTGAGTGGTGAGAACGTGGTGGGTCAGATCCGCGACTTCCGCAAAGACGCAAACCGCACACTCAAGAACCCCAACGCAAGCCCCATCGATGTCGATGCTGCTGAGGCTCAACTGGGTATCGCCAATGCTCTGGAAAACCTGATTGAAAGCAACATCCGTGATCCAAAGGCACTGAGCGAGTTCCGCGCAGCACGCACAGCGTTGGCCAAAACTTACGACTGGGAACGCGCTACAGGTGTGACCACCAAGCAGGTGGACCCCATGGAGATCGTGAAGCTGGCCGAGAAGGACAAACCGCTGTCTGGCGCGTTGAAAGACATTGCCGACATCGCAGGTAACTTCCCCGACATCGCCAGCACATCAGGCAACAAAGAACAACTGCTCTATCAGCGCCTTCGTCGCGGTGGTGCTGGTGGTACGATTGGTTTTGCCCTTGGTGGTGGACCCGTAGGTGCTGCTGTGGGCGCTGGTCTGACTAGCTTGGGTAGCGAGGCTACAGCGAACATGCTGGCACGCCCAGGCATGCAGAACCGCTTGGCCATTCCAACTGATCGACGCATCCCGCTGGCTCAAAACACCCCAGAAGCTGCACCGATCCCACGATCCAATGCGCTGGTCCCCTACGACTATTCGCAGCAGACATTCGAGGCTCCCAACTTCGTGTTGAAGCCAAACCAGTACCCACCCAAGGCTACATTTGTTGGTCCAGAAGAAGGACCACCACAACTCGGCTACGGTGGCACTATGGACACATTGGCTGCTGAGAAGGCTCGTGCAGCTCAGATGTCCCGCACACTGGGTCAACAGGCTGAACAGCGTCAAGCGGCTGCTGAGGCTGCCGCACGTCAACCAACCAGCGGTGCTGTCGAGCTGCAGATCAACCCACTGACAGGTGTGCCAGAAGTCAGCAAAGGACTCAAGGGTGCTACACCCGAGACATTCCAAGACTTCGGTACATCGCTCAAATCGGCATCCGAGAAAGTGGCCGCTGGTCAATCATTCAACATGGATGCTGCTGAGTTGTCTGCATGGAAGCGCACAACCGCTGATCTGGTCGAAGTGATGCCAGGCTTCAAAGCACTCGATGAAAAGGCTTTGGCAGAGCGCATGATGGACCGCAAGTGGGTCGCTGATGCCTTGGAGAAGTCACGTCAAAAAGCAGCAATGTTTGATGACATCGCCAAGCGCACCGCTGATGACATTTCTCGTCGCGATGCCGCAGCCAAGCGTGAACAGCTACTTGATTTGGCCGATATACTAGAGGAAAATCTGCGAGGTGGTCGCCCAGTGTCCAAAGGTGGTCAGGGTCCAAAAACACGAGCACACCAGCGCAACATGTTGTCGCCCGAGCAGGAAACTCAAAATCGCCTGATCATTGAAATCAGCGGCGTTGGTCAAAGGAAATAAAGATGGCATCACTATCACCCACCCCCAAACTACAGTTCTTCGGGACTGATGGTCTGCCACTCGTCGGTGGCAAGTTGTACACGTACGCCGCTGGCACAACGACTCCTTTGGCCAGCTACACCGATCACACTGGTGTAACCGCCAATACGAACCCAGTGATTCTGGATTCTGCTGGTGAAGCCGATGTGTGGTTGCCAGAGACAACAGCTTACAAATACGTGCTCAAGGATGCAGATGATGTGCTTTTGTTCACTGTGGACTATGTGTCTGTGCCTCTCACAGCCAACTCATTCGCATCACCCCCACCCATCGGTAGCGATGTGCCCAACTCAGGCACGTTCACTACCCTGAACGTCACTGATGCAGCTATCTTTGAAGACACTGCCAACTTCACAGAAGCTGTTGAGTTTGATGCCGATGTGACGATTGCAGGCCGCTTGTCTCTCACAGACACAGGCGCTGCCAAACTGAACGTAGGCACGACAGCGCAGCGCCCTGTGGCTCCTGTAAACGGTGACATCCGCTACAACAGCGACACATCGAAATATGAAGGCTACAGCGGCAGCGCATGGGGTCAACTTGGTGGTGGTGCTACTGGTGGCGGTGCTGACACAATCTTCGTGTTGAACGGTCAAACGGTCACTGTCGATTACACTATCCCAACAGGCTTTAACGCCAGCTCCGTTGGTCCTATCACGATCTCTGACGGCATTACAGTTACGCTTCCCGCAAGCAGTAACTGGGTCATTTTGTAAGGAAAGAATATGGCATACGGTTCGGTTTTAACAGACACAGTGCAGTCAAGCACTGCTGCCACAGCGCCTGTCTTTAAAGACGGTAACGGCACTCAAATTGGTACGCTGTGTCGTGCTTGGGTGAACTTCAACGGTACAGGTACTGTTGCTATTCGTGCATCGTTCAATGTGTCCAGCATCACTGACAACGGCACTGGTGATTACACAGTGAACTTTACGACTGCACTTCCTGATGCTAATTACACACCTACACAAATGGGTTGGTTGTCGTCTGGAAACGTTGTCAATATGTACGAAAACCTTATAAATGCAACCAAGACAACAACTGCCTATAGAGTTATTTCTTTTAACACTTCGGGCACTGTTCAAGATACATCCAACGGATATATCGCAGTATTCCGTTAATAGGTGAACCAATGACTACCACAATCAACGCATCCCCTACAAACGGTTTAGTCCAGACTGCCGATGGCTCTGGTGTTCTCAAGGTTCAAAGTAACGGTAAAACCACCAATGCTTTGGCTTGGGTGAACTTCAACGGCACAGGTACAGTGGCTATTCGTTCAAGCTACAACGTCAGCTCGATTACTGACAATGGAACTGGCGACTACACAGTTAACTTTGCTACTGCTCTCAGTGATGCTAATTATGCGCTTTTGGTAACGGGCACTTACAGTTCGGCTAACAACTTTAACGCATCTGCCCCAACTACAACCGCAGCGCGATTTACAACGTTTATTTCAACAACAGGCGTAAATCAAGACCAAGCCTATATTTCAGCAGCAATCTTTGGCAATTAAGGAATCACAATCATGGCACAAGTAATCATCTTCACAAACAGCAACGGCGGCGTGAGCGTCTGCGTCCCCACTGGCGAACTCCCAATCGAGGTTGTCAAATCTAGAGACACTCCTTCGACTTCTATCATCGTTCAAGATAGCGAACTGCCTCAAGCAGACAACGACTTCTTCAACGCATGGGAACTCGCTAACGGTGTTGTCACTGTCAACTTGGATAAGGCCAAGGAGATTACTAAAGCCCGTCTCCGCGCTCAACGTGAGCCTTTGTTGGCTGCACAGGATGTGCTGTATATGCGTGCCACTGAGGCTGGTGGTGACACAAGCGCCATCGTTGCAGAGAAGCAGCGTTTGCGTGACGTAACAGGCTTGGTTGATGCTTGCACAACTACCGAAGAACTTCGCGCTCTGAGCGTTTAAGGGGTAGAACATGACAGCAGTTATTACAGGCAGTCAAAACGGAACAGTGGGGCTGATTAACGCTGGCACTGCTGTCGCATCTACATCGGGCACTTCGATTGATTTCACAGGGTTGCCTGCTGGTTTGAGGCGTATTACTGTGATACTTAGCGGTATGAGTACAAACGGCTCAAGTATTCCATTGGTGCAGCTTGGTGCTGGCTCAGTAACTACAACTGGATATGTAGCAGGGGCATCAAACAATTCATCATCAGGGACTGTTGCAACCTTTACTACTGGGTTTGGACAAAACGGCGTAGGGTCTTCAACCTACGTCTATCAAGGCCACTGTGTATTAACTTTAATAAGCGGCAATACATGGGTTTCAAGCCACAATAATCATAATGGTTCTGGTCAAACATCAAATGGCGGCGGCAACGTAACCCTTGGTGGAACTCTAGACCGTGTACGTATCACCACAGTAAACGGCACAGACACCTTCGATGCAGGTAGCATCAACATTCTCTACGAGTGATCCCATGAGCGAAACGATCTCAGTAACAGCAGCTCGTCTGGACACACATGAAGCTGTGTGCGCACAGCGTTATGAGCACATCAGTGACCGACTCGACAAGGGTGCAGAGCGCATGGACAAGATGCAGTATCTGATCTATGCAGTCTTGGCCGCTGTGCTTCTCGGTCCTGGTGCTGCTGCTGAATTCTTTAAGCGTTTGATCGGTATGTAATGTGGACCCGATCAGCCTTCTCATGGCAGCACAAGCAGCCGTTGCAGCAGTTCGCAAAGGTTGCGAGATGTTGTCAGAAGGCAAGGCTGAAATCGGCAAGCTCAAGTCTACTGTTGAAAAGGGTATCGGGGATGCCAAGGCAATCTACAAAGAGGTCACTGGACTGTGGGGCTGGTTTAAAAGTTTATTATCTGGTCGCAAAGATAATGCAAAGCCAGCACCCGTGCCGCCTACAGCGGTGGTCACTCAACCTCAACAGATAATAAAAAAACACAAGCAACCCGAACTTAGCTACGAGGAGTACCAGACCCAAGCTATCCACCAAGTGTGTGAGCAGCTTAAAACCTTTTTTGAGATTCGCAGGAAACTGAAAGAGTACTGTCTTGAGTTGGAGGAGATCAGTAAAACCACCGACACAATTGAAGACAGTGCTTTAGATCGTGTGGAGATTGAATTGCAAATTGAGAACATGACTGTTCAGATCCGCGAGTCCATGGTGTACGCACCCAAGGAGCTGCGCAACATCTACAGTCGGTTCTTGGAGATGTATGACCTGATCCTAGAGGAGCAGGAGTTTGATCGTCAGCTAAAGCGCAAGCGTGAAAGAGACAAGAAGTGGCAACGAGAACTCCTTCGCAATCATCGAGTAGACAGGGCGGTGGTAACGGCAACAGTACTGGTGGTGGTTCTGTGGATGTGGGCACTCATGCTGTCGCTAGGATGGCTCGTGAGGACACACGATGGTTCGTCGCTGGCGTAGTGGTCTTGTCAATCGTTCTGTTCTTGGCGCTGCCTCTGTCGGTACTGGTTGTGGTGGATCACATGAAGGTGAAGGCTGAAATCAAGGCCGAGGTAAGAGAGATGCGCAAGCTGCGCGAGAAACTTGAAAGGGAAAGAAATGGACGACAGTCACAAACAAAAGTGGACCTATCTGATGGGTCTGACCTACATGATCGTGAACCTCGCTGACTTCGTGGCGTTCCCCATCATGTACACCATTGTGCAGTTTTGGGAAACTCAAGCATCCAATGATGCGTTTCGCCAGTGGGTTCCATTGACTCTCACTAACGGTGGTTTCATCCACATCGCATTTGCTGCGATCTTGGGTATCTCTGCCTTCAACAAAGAAGAAAAGAAACCTGATGTTCAGCCTTCTTAACCCACACGTCCTGATCGCGGTTGTACTAGCGCTGATCACCTCGTTCTATGCAGGTCACCATGTGGCCTACGTGGAGCAGCAAGAGGAGATTGCACGCATCAGTACCAAGATGCAAACTGTGGCTGCCGAGGCTACCGACAAACTTCATCAAGAGAAACAAGATGCTCAAACGAAAATCAACCAGCTTCGCGCTAATGTCGCTTCTGGCGCTGTCAGCCTGTCAATCCGTGCCAGTTGTTCTGCCTCCACTGCCGCAGGAGATTCAGAAGCGAGAGCCGAACTTGACCCAAAGGCTGCTGACGACCTTATCGCCATCACAGCAGACGGTGACCAAGCCATCATCGAACTAAACTCGTGCATCGACTTTTACAACAACTTGAGGAATGTTAAATGAAGCTCAGTGAATACTTCACCCTTGAAGAAGCCACCTACTCTGAAACCGCGATCCGTTTGGGTCTTGACAACCAGCCAAGCATTGCTCAGTTGGAAAACATGAAGCATGTGGCCACCACCCATGCTGACCTGATCCGCAAAGAACTCGGCCACCCAGTACACATCAACTCGTGGCTTCGTTTGCCTGACGTGAACGTGGCTGTCGGTGGATCAAAGGTGTCCTCACACATGGACGGCTGGGCATTCGATATGACGTGCGCAGGCTTCGGTGACACTCTGGCTACCGCCAAAAAGATTGCTGAGATCTTCAAAGAACACGGTGTCAAGTTTGACCAGATCATTCACGAATATGGCCGCTGGGTACATGTCTCTGGAGCGCCAGAAGGTCGTGGGCAACTGCTGACCATCTATCGTCCAGAGAACAAGTACAAACCAGGCTTGTTGTCAGAAGCTGAGTATCACGCAGCCTGACCCCAAGACGGTACATTGACCCACGTAGTTCTCTGAGGCTTGTGCTCAGACTGCGTGGGTTTCTTTTTGGCTGCTTCACGGATGCGCTTGTTGGCCAGTTGCTGTGATATGCGCTCCCGTTTGGCCGCTTCGCGTTTGAGCTTGCGCCTCTTAGCCTCCTCAGCCTCTTTGATGTCAACGACCTCAAACGGATAGTCGGATGCCAGAGGTTTGGTTGCATTGGGAGGCACAGCCACACAGCACCAAATCGCATTGAATTGCCGAGAACCATTCGCTGCAAGTTTAAAGTCTGCGATGTAGCACCCGTAGGTGCGCCGTAGACAGGCGATCAGCAGATCCTGTGCGTACCCTGTCAGCTTGGCCAACTCGCGCACTGTGAGCCCTTGTGGGTGGAGAAGCAGGGCTTCTCGCACCACCTCACTGATTATCTTCGGGGCTGGCATTGATGATCTCCTTCAAACGCAGCAAACGCTTGATGTGATATTCAATCATGCTCTGGTGATACTCAGCAGCACTTTGAGACAATAGAAGCTCTCGTCGGGCTTCGTCGTACTCACGTTGCGCCAGTTGATCGGCAGTTGGGGTTGTGAACATTCGTTTCAGTTGATCTAACATATTTACTCCTTGTATAACAAGTGTATCACACTTCTTTAACGAAGATGCCGTTAGCATCCAGATACCCTTTGCGGTCTTTGATCTCCTTGTACGCCAGCTCAAGGCATGACACCAAGTCGATGTCAGCAGTCGCACATCCCATGATCAGCGTTACCAAGATGTCACCGTAGGCATCCTTCATAGCATCATGATCACCTTCGAGAAGGGCTGCGAACAACTCGTTCAACTCCTCCTGTGTTTTTTGCGCTTGAGCGTAGGGTGTGCTGTTTTGCACGATGCGGCGTGCCTCACCCCATTGGATAACTTTCATCTCTAGTTCACGGTAGCTCATTTTCATTGTCCTTTCGATTGACGGTATTGTTTGATCGCGTTACGCAATCCTGCTTGGGTTGTTGCTTTGTCATCCAGCGCCAAAGCCTGCGCTTGATCCAGTGTGTCTTGCATCATAATCCGATGACACATGACGGGTGCTCCTTGACCTTGGCGGCGTACTCGGGCGTTGAACTGTTCGTACAAGTCCAATGACCAGTTGAGTCCATACCATACCAAGATGTGACCATTCTTTTGAAGACCGTCAATCCCGTGACCCATGGATGCGGGGTGGCCGATCATCAGTTGACAGTCACCAGTTTTCCAGCGGTGCATGGCGTTGGTCAACGACTGCTCACTCTTGCACTCAGTCAGGTTGATCGGACGCAGAGATTTGAACTTCTCCATGATCCGCGCTGCATCGCTTCGGTAAGCATAGGCGCACAGGATCGGTGAACCCTGAGCTTCGTCGATGATGTCTTCAAGTGCTTCGAGCTTCAAGTCATGCACGGGTTCCCACAGCGGCATCCCAGCCACAGGGTACATCGCACCGTTGGAGAACTGGAGACACTTGTTGGTCAGTGAAGCCTGGTTAAACGCTTCGACTGTTGTGCCGCTGTCAAGCTGCAAGAAGAACTCTTTTTCCATCTTGTCGTACTTGGCACGCAGAGTGTCAGGCATCTCGATCTCGATGTTGTTAACGATCAGGTCAGGCAGTGGGTTGTAGTCCTCAGCAGACATCTCAAGGGTGATGTCACCAATGAGCTTCTTGATCGTGTCCTCAGTGTCTTCGTAGGCGACCTCTTTGTACGGTCCCACCTTCTTGTAGAACCGTGTGCGGAATGCTGTCTTGGATGTGCCAAGGCGTTCACCCTTGTCCACCACCAAGAACTGCCCGTGGAGGTCTTTGTAGCCATTGGATGCAGGCGTACCAGTGAGTCCAGTGGTCCAATCGAAGTGGGGCAACACTTTACGAATTGCCTTGACTCGATTGGTTGCTGAGTTCTTGCACTTGCTGATCTCGTCCCACACCACACCGTTAAAAGGGATCGGGCGATCCTTCTTGATGAAGTAGGTGTGCAGCGTTTCAGACATCCACTGCATATTCTCGTAGTTGACAAGGTAGATGTCAGCAGGACGCAAGAGAGCGCGGGTGCGCTGATCCCGTGTGCCTGTGACCATGCTGAATCGCAGATCCTTGGTGTGCTCCCACTTGGCAGCTTCTTGTCGCCACACCAGTCGAATCACTCGAATCGGGGCCACGATGATCACGCCACGCAGGAAGCCTGACTTGATCAGATGTGCGAGGCTCGTCAACGTAATGACGGTCTTACCCAAACCCATGTCGAGCCACAGCATCGAGTTGGGGTGTGAGCACTGGAAGCCGACAGCCTTCTTTTGGTAATCGTGCAGTAGGTTAGGAGTTAGCATGTTGCACCCCACTGAGAAGCCATGGCATCAGCGACACCTTGATAGGTGCGACTGCGTTCTTTCCAACGATCATCACTTGGTGCAAGTTTGTTCTGACCACTGTCGGTCTGATTACCCCATCGACGTTTACCGTCAACAAGGCGACCTTCGATCATGTTTGTCGGTTGCAACGGTTTGAGGTTCTTGAACCACAGACACGTCTTCTTGCTGGCATCGTGGCCAAACTGATACGGTGTGATGATCTGATCAGGTTTACGAATGCGTGAGCTGATCACACTGATCGGGTTCTCAATGCAGATCTTGTTCACGGGTGCATCCATCAACTTTTGCACAAACTCCAGTGCGTCTTCTGTCAACTTGGGATCACGAAGACCACGAGTGGTCCAGTGCATCCCTGAGACAGCGAGATACGTGCATGGTGGATGCGCGATCATGATGTCCCACCCTTGGTCAATGATGTCGAACACATCACCCATGTAGTGCAGACCGTCTGACTCTGTTGGGAGCAGATCGCACGACATTGCAAAGTGACCAAGGCGAGTGAACGCATCACGCACTCGACCACTATACTCACAAGCAACCAAAACTTTCAGCATCCCATCACCATTAAGTCAATCATGTTCTTACCTTCAATTACGTTGTCAATTACAAAGACACTTACTTTTTGTTGTCGGAGCGTGTTGTGCTCTCGTTCTTGCGCACCAGTTGGTTTAGCACCCGCACGCTTAAATTCACAGAACCACACACGGCCATCAGGCGCGATGAACAGACGATCTGGCACAGCAGCCCGTGCGGGGCTGGTGAACTTGTAAGCAAGCACACCCTTCGATCTGGCGTATTCACAGACTTTGGATTCAATTTGTTTCTCCAGCATCATTTAACCCCTTTGTCATCTAACCACAACATGAACAACAGACAACACCCAGCGTGAGCCAAGTGATGCAGACCACTCTCAGGGTCACGCTTCTCACCATCACGCCAGGCATGTACATGACGCATTAGCGCATCGTAGTAACGCTCTGGACCACGATCAACGTGTTGCCAGTTGTTCTCTTTGTACTTGGCTGCACCGAACTCAAGCACCTGAATAATTTGTTGCACCGTGTTGGTGGGCAACAGGCTCCATCGAGGTTTGGAGCCATCGAACTTCATACCTTGTGTCACTTTGTTTTCCTCTTTTAATTCTGAATAAGGTAACGGAATCGATATGTCTTTCAAGCCAGCCCCAAACATAACTTCTCCACTTCTCGAACGTAGTAATCAAAATCAACTGGCAGCTTGCCAGCATCTCGGATGTCGTTGCATGGCTGGACACCCCAACCAGACTCAACGCCAATCTTTCGCCACACATCGGGCTTTGTCTTTGTAGGCGGCATCCACTTGAACAGTCGGCCACCACCCTGCGCAATGTAGTAGCGCGTGATGTTCTGCAACTGTGAGGGCACACCCTCGTGTTCAATCGCCAGGTAACTAGACCGTGGCACTTTGGTGCGCAACATGAAGTCCATGATCTCAGGCCACTGCTCTACAGTCTCACGGATCGGTGCGCCTTCGATCAACACTTTCTCGGCCACCTTGGGGATCACCAGACCACCAGCGTTTTGATGCCAGCCGAGTTTGTATTCGTAAGCACCCTTGCGCTTCACGTTGCCGTTCTCATAGACCGCGATGTAGTTGTTCACGTCACGGATCATCATGGTCTTGTAGATCGCTTCCTCAAGCTCCAGTGATGTCAGCTCCTCCCACCACTTGCGCATCGAGTCAACCTGATGCTTGTTGGCGCGGGGTACACGAACGGTCAAACCGTCAGTGTTCACTTGGATCAACTGCAACTGATCAATCTTGAGCAACTGTTCAGCCAGCACACACAGCAGCAGTTGACCATTGAGCGTGATGCTCATCGTGAACAGAGGGTCATAGAACACGCTGAACGCGCTGTTGCTGTCACCGTACACACCGTTCAATGCCAGCTTGAGCATGGCGTTCTCTGCGCTGCCCTTGGGGTATGTCTTGCGCTGCTCGTACAAGTGCTTGTAGATGTCGCAGAATGTTTCGCCTAGATGCTGTGGAAAAAAGCGATTAGTAATAGCAAGGTTTGGATAGTAGCTACTGACATCCAGATCAACAATAACGAAGTCGGAGTCTGATTCAACAATCTCCGATTCAATAGAACCGTGGATGCCACCAAGACCAAACACAAACTCAAAACCATTAACACGAGCTGTGACATCTTCAAAGACTCCCTTTGTTTCAGTGATGACCTGACCCTTGAGCCAGTTGAGCACACGGGTGAACTCGGGATTGCTAAACTCGATCCAAGGCAAAATCGCATCTTTGAGTGCAATCGTTGGGCGCTTGGTTTGTCGAGGTGTACGGCCACTTGGACCGAAGTCGTACAGAGCGACACCAGCTTCTTCTAGCTTCATTGCAAAGTAATCTTTGCCGATCTTTGTGTCGTTGTGGTTCATGAAGTCGCGCTGATACAAGTGAGTCAGTTCTTCACGGAACTTGATCATCTCAAGCGTTTTGTAATAGAACAACTTGGTCTGCGCCACGTCATGCTTGTTGTATTTCTTGAGCACGGGGATCTGCTCAGGTGTGAGGTTCGTGCCTACCTTGAATGGCAGGTCTTCAATGTTGTCGCTGCGCATGTTGAACTCAAGAACCTTGAGGCCAGTGGCGCGTGCCTTGTTGTCGAAGTGGTGGATCTTGTACAGATCAATCTGCTGCACAAATCGGTCAGACGGGTTGACGTTGTGCATCCACTTCGCGTCACCATCTTGACCATTGATGATCGCCATGGCTTTTTGGTACAGCGTGTTTGCGTCACTGTGACCCATGCGGATCAGAGTGTGGATCACAGGATAATCGAACCCCAAGCTGTTAAAGCCAACCATGCGTGCATTGGTTTCCTTGAGATGCTGGAGGAACGCAATGATCTCGCGGCTGTCGTTGCGTAGGTCACTGATCTCGAACATCCACTGCAAAGGTGACGATGCGTGTTCCACCGCCAATGTGAACACGTTGGGATAGGTTTCGCAGTCATAGATAAAGTCGTTACTCATTACATTTACCAGTTAGGTGGGAGCCTCGATTTGGTTTCGTCTAGGTAGGGGAGAAAGCCAGAAAATCCCTACAGAAACATCCTCGAATGCTGGCTTAACGGCTCCCGAAAATTACATGCCTAAGAACGATGGCAGACCAGGCATCGCTGGAGCAGCGGCAGCAGGAGCTGCACCGAACCCAGCAGGAGCACCAGCCACAGCACCAAAGAAGCCAGAGGCATCAACAGCACCTTCACCGAACGCTGTGTCGTCACCAGCGAACTGCAAAGCGATCAAGTCGCAACGGATGCCGTTGCCATGCTTGTTCACTTGCAGCCAAGGCTTGATCGCAGCGTTGACACGGCAACCACCGTACATCTTGCGAGTCAGTTGTTGGTAGGCCATTGTGTTGCTTGGATCAATTGGTTGACCGTCAGCTTGGATGATCTGAGGCTGTGTGTCGCGGCCAGCAGTGATGAAGGCGTGACCAGCATAACCATCGTAAGGTTGAAAGGTTTTCTTATTGACCTTTTCCTCACCAAGACCAAAGCAGCGCAGCTTGCGATCCGCTTGGATCATTTGCATCACGGTATTGGTGTGCTCCAACCACTTCTCTTGAGCCATAGTTGCGTAGCATTGCATGAACTGTTGCAGACCAGCGTGGTCTTTAGGCATGATGAACTCGCAGTTGTAGCTGACACGTTCCACACCTGTGGTTTGATTCATCTGCTTCTGTGGTTCAGTGATGTGAGGGAAAGACAAACGGACGTTTGATAAAAAGATGATGTCTGACATTTAGATTACTCCAGTTGATTTACGATAACCACGCAGGCAGGGCTTCTGCTTGCGTTTCAATTGCGCTGAACATAGGTGCAGCATTCAGAACCACAGCAGGCCGTGAGTCTGATTCGGGGGCGACAGTTAGCTTACCTGCCATCTTCACAACGTACTCAGTCTCCAGTGTTTTAAGCTGGCGCTCAGTCAGTTGCTTCGTTGAGCCATCTCGCTTGGTCCAAGTTAGCTTCTCAGCCTTGGCGGGAGTGACGAGTTTGGTTTCCCAAACACTACCTTTAGGAATGCCCATCTTGGTCAACTTGTCGGCAATCTGATCCTCTGGCAACGCCCATGCGCGGCTACCGCGACCATTGACAAGTTTGATGCCTGGGATTGATTGACCGAGCTGCAATCGACGCAGAGCTTCCGCTTCTACGGCTTCAAGCAGTTGACGCATCAGGGGTGCAGCTTCCATGATCTGACGGATCTGTTGATCGTCCATGGTGCTGGGGTCTTTGTTCGCAGCTTGCTGTGCGACATCGAACGGCTGGGCTGGGGTAGCCTGCACAGGTTGAAACATTACACCGACTCCTTCCATTACGTTACTCGCAAGAGCAGAACAGCTACCCTTGGCTTTGCAGAACTTACATTGACTTTCACCCGCTTTGAGTGGTGCATCAGGTGCATCGGTAGCGTGAGCTTCGACGACCATCTGGCCAAGTTTAGCAAGGATTTCGATGACATCCACCTCGTGCGATGAAATTGCTTTCATGCCTTTGATGGCCAGCTTGGGCTGGATGATCGTCATGCGCACGCGCTTCCACGGGTACACAGCGTTCACGGGCAGCTTGCAACTGGCCAACGCACCCATGGCGTACTGCTCCAGTTGTGGGTTGTCCTTAGCGCCCACGACACCCATGCCGTCCTTGTAGTCAATGATCTCAAGCACCTCAGTGCCACGGATCTGAACGTCCACAGTGCCTGACATGTCCTTGCGGCCAATCAGGTGCTCAGGGTCCACACGAGTCTCGGCAATCACCTCACACAAGCCGCTTTGTTCAGCGACACGTTGCTTGATGTAGTCGGTGGCCACCTTGACACGGGCGGCACGGTCTTTGTCAACCGTGAACACGCCCTCATGGTCACTCAGTGTCTCACCAACTGTAGTCAGAGGGTCTTTGTCCTCACCGATGCAGTATTCCAGCAGCGTATGGCTATGAGTGCCATCGGCAGCAGCAGGACCACTCTTGTCGGGGTACTTAGCTTCCTCTCGAATAGACCCAGGGCACAGCATCCAACGATGCCGCTTACTGGGTGACAGTTGTGCGTGATCGCTCATACTTTGTTTTCATCCAATCGATGATCACCGCACCAATCGTTTACGAATACAACAGGGTATCCGTTCATAGTTGGAGCATGACGGCGGCATCGTCCAAGGTCATATCCGATTTTGTTGTTAGCTTGCTTCGGTACAAACCAAATACAAGTCTTGCAACGCATACCTTCTGAACGATGAATCCATGGATCTTGATGTTCAACTTTTTTCTGTGTGCGTTCTGGGCCAAGAACACCACCAGCATGAGGAAATGATTGTTCAATCATGATTAACCTTTCAGAGCTTCAACACCAGCGTGCAATGCACCATAGTGCTCAGGTTTCACGTCATTGATGTTTTGGTAACCCATGCTGGTCAGCACGCCTTGGATCTGTTGACCCTTGTCAGCGCCGAGTGCCTTGTAAGCACCCATCACATAGTCGAGCAAACCTTTGGGGTCATTGAACGGTGCGCCAGCGGCCACAGCAGCCACGGGTGCTTGTGCTACGAATGATGGGGCAGCAGGCATGGCAACAGGAGCAGCCACGGGTGCTGGGGTTGCAACAGGTGCGGCCACAGGCGCGGGTGCAGCTACAGGAGCAGGAGCTTGCGCAACAGGGGCAGGAGCTGCTACATTGATGCCTTCGATTTTGGCGGTCAGTGCTACAACAGCGGCGGCGAGGTTTTTGATTTCAGTTTCCAGTGACATATAACGATTCCTTACGGTTTGCGGGAGGTTGAATTGTGAGGCGGTCATCATTAAACGCCTCTACTATTTCACGGAGCACTTCGGACGGGTTACCGTGCTTCTGTGCCTTGGTGTGAAATTTGGTTCGCGTCTTGTCAGTCACACGGACTACAAGGAACGCTGATTTGAGCTTGGTAGTTGCCATAATCAAAATAAATTTGGTTTCGTTGAACAAAGTATAACATCATCTGATACACTGCTGTCAACAAATTTAAAAATATTTTTCAAGAGGTTGAAAATGACATGCAAACACCGCTGGCAAGAGTTCCCTGTGCCACCACACTGCGAAGCCAAGTTGATCTATATGTGCGCACGGTGCAATCAGATGCGCTTTGTCTCGGAAAAGAAAAAGCCCTGACCTTGTAAGTCAGGGCTAAAAGAGGAACCAAACATGAACATGACAACTGCATTGTCAGAACGGATTATATGAGCGCATTGCCAACAGTACAACAACACCCTGCGTCAGTGGATGCCTACATTCGCCATGGCTTCTCACTGGTCCCCATCCCACAAGGGACCAAGG
>JACCDQ012038240.1_pt1 | contig 23893 bp, 31 predicted proteins | sample 7446031 | NCBI WGS metagenome assembly JACCDQ01 (sample SAMN15323442, study PRJNA562643) | freshwater metagenome | isolation source: river surface water | place: USA:Blue River Watershed | collected 2017-08-17 | reverse complement strand
GGTCGGGCCGGAACACTGACGTTTCGGCGCGCGGAAAGCTGTGCGCCATGCACTCGGTCAGCACCTCGAAGGCTTTCTTGGTCGGCTTCGTCCCGTCGGGCAGCATTTGGAACATATGCCCGCCATACCATGCGTTGAATTGCTCCGGCTTCAGCAACCGGCCACCGGGAACCAAGACCCTGTGGATATCCAAGATGTAAACGCAGCCTTTGAAATACTCGATCATCTCCGGCACGGTCAGGAACGTCTCGCTGACCGGCGCACCGGCAACAGCAGGCACCGGCGCGGCTGGCACCTCACGGCGCGGCGTGTTATAGACCTTCTTGCACATGCGCGCCGCACCATGGATCGTGTCGCGCCGATAGTCCTCACGCTGGACATACTTGTCACGCATCAGGGCGGAACGGCGAAACAGCCGATCCATGCGCGGCAGGTCTTTGCCTGTCCAGAACGCCAAATGCGACATGAGGGCCGCGTCAGCCGCGCTGTGGTCGAACCCGCCGCCACCGTCGAAGGCCGGATAGATGCGCGACAGCACCGCTGCGTTGCCGTTCCACAGGTCGGCCACCGTCGCAGCACTACCGAAGCGGGCCATGGTGCTGGTGCTGCGAAGCATGATCGCCAGAAGCGCATCGTCGTCGGCGGGGCCGGTATAGTCCGGGTCAACCCCTTCGGGTAGCACACCGTCCGCATCGGCCCGCTGCGGCACGAGGCGCAATAATTGGTCCGTCCAGTCGCGGTCGATCCACTCTGGACCGATGGGTTGCAGGCCGTGCGGACCAAGGGCAATGAAGCGGCCCGTGTGATACCATTCGCACCACCCGTCCCATTTGTTGCGCCGATCAGCAAGACGCGACGGATCGCAACGTCCGAAGATGTGCAGGCCCGTCCCCGACACGGACACTTCCGCAAGCGCGCCGGTGAACGATTGATAGATGGCCACAGCGGCAGGGGTCCATTCGGGGCCGCAATTGTCCAGATCGCAGCACCACCAACCGTCCCCGTTCAGCACGAAGCCAATGCCCGACACGGTATCGGTGCGGCCAGCATCGGCGGCGGCGCGGGTCATCCATTGCGACGGATCGTGCGGGTTAATTGAGTCGCCCGCAGCGTTGCATGGAATCTTGTCCATCTTGGTTGTATCGGGCTTGGACGCCAGCCGGTAATAGATGAAGCGGTCAGGCAGTTGCATCGGCCACCCCCAAGTAAATCAGTTCCGGCATCCGGTCGCAGCGGCCCGTCTGCGTGTCGATCAGGCCCATCCACGTCTTGACGCGGTGCGGGCCGTCGGGCCACGCAACGAGTGTGAACCGGTGCAGCGTGGCAAGGTTCATGACAGCGATCTTTACCACCCCAATTCCTCCGCTTCACGACCGGCCTTGCCCGTCGCGTCATGTGCCACGGCAGCGCGCCACAAGTCGCCCTTGGTTGGGAAATAGTGCTTGACTGTGGCGGCACTGGTCGGCACCACGCACCGCTTCGCCACGGTGCTATGCGCGACGGCCCACAGGCCCGTGTCCTGCACGATGCGCAGTGTGGCGGTGATGATCACAGCCCGTCGTTGGTCATGGGTCAGTTTCATCGCCACACATCCTTCTCATTCGTGGCGAACGTGAACAGCCCGCCGTGTTTCCGCACCCATTCCCCGAACGCCGCTTGAGCCTGCGCCCGCTCGTCGCCCGCCGTCAAGCGCCAACCCGGTGCCTTCACCTCGACAGCGAAGAACACACCGAGCGTCTGACCCACCATTTCAGGCGTGACGACGACCGGCCAGATGCCGATCAGGTCCGACGATTTGAAGTGGCGATTGATCCGCTCCGAGTCATTACCCAGACCGTAACGGATCACACGACCCGTCTGGTCCGTGCAAGCCCCGCTGTTGTTCCGCAACAGGGGCGTGCCGTGCTGTGCAGCAAGCAGCCGAAGCCGCTGCTGTGTGGCCATCTCAGAAGCCATCGCCCAACCCCAACTGCTTGGCGTGGATGCGCCATTTCTCGATCAGCGTCCACGTCCCCGGCGCCGAAGGGCGGATGCACGCGCGAATTTCCCGCTGCACGTCCGATCCGTTGGGGCGCGGCACGTCGTCACAAGCGCGCGTCACCAGCAACGCATGCTCCATGATGGCGCACTGTGCGTCAATGAAGGCCACATCAGCAAGCGTGTCTGCGTCCAGCTTCAGGCGGAAAGCGTCGCGCACACCGGCGTCAAACGCATCGCAAGCCCTGTGGAAATCCTCGTTGCAGTAAGCCGCCTTGTCCGGTGTCGGCACGTCCCCGATCACCTCCGTCTCGTGCATGTCGTGCAGCAAGAACCAAGCCTGCGCGTCACGGGAATAGCCCAGACGCCGCATGACTTCGGCCCCGACGACCATGTGTTCCAAGATGGAATAGGGCCGCTTCGTCCAGCCGCGCCAGCGGGCAATGTGGGCCGCTGCGTTAAGGCGGCGCGTGTCTACGACCATGATTCGATAATCCTCTCGTTGAGTTTCTGCGCGTCGGCGGTGTTGAGTGCCTGCGCTGTGGCAATGTCCGTTCCGAACCGGAAGAAGAACCTCCGGTAAATCTCACTGTCCGATGCGCCCTTGTCACGCCACACACCGGCCCATAGCGCAATGTTCTGGCGCAAGGTTGCCTGTGCCTCCTGCCGGTCGCGCCACACGTTTTGCAGACGGCGCGTTGCGATGGCGTCGAGATGCCCCGGCACTTGGGGTGGCCCGTCGATCCGCTCAATCTCGCCGCGCATCTGTGCCAGCGTTGCGGGGTCGAGTTCCAAAAGATCACCGTCCACAAACTCGGGCCGGTTGCGACCCTGCGGTTCGGGCGTATGGCCACAGAACGGGCAGGTGCGCGTGATTGCCTCGAAAGCCGCAAAGCACTCGACGCAGGTCGTCACCGGCACCACGTCAGGATCAACCGCGCCACGCTTGCCGCGTTCTTCAGCGTAAAGGGTCCATTGCCGCGGCGCGTCGGGCAGACCGTGACGACGCACGTTCCCGACGTGATCGATGATGATGCCGTGCGTCTTACCTTCGAGCGGACGCAGCGAGCGACCGAATTGCTGGACATAGAGACCATATGACATCGTTGGGCGGGCCATATGGACCACCTCAACCGCAGGTAGATCGAAGCCCTCGCTGAATAGATCGACATTACAGAGGACGCGCAATGTGCCGTTCCGCAACTTCTTGACCGCTTCAGCACGCACCACGTCGGGCGTGTTGGCGCTGACGGCCATTGCCGGTATACCTGCGGCGTTGAACGCGTTTGCCGTCTCAATGGATTGCTCCACATCAACAAGGAACACCACGGCGCGTGCGCCGCGTGCTAATTTCTGGTAATGACCCACCACGTCGCCAACAATCTTGGACTTATGGGCTGCTTCGCGCAGACCGGGCTGTGAGAAATCCCCGTTCGCTCCAATCTTTACGTCCGTCACGTCGATTGCCTGTGGCGGCGCAAAGATTCGGTAATCACACAGCGATCCGGCGTTAATCAACTCGCGCGGCGACGGGCCGATCACCATGTCGTGAAATACGCCGCCTTGATCAGCGTGCAGCGACTTCCTGTCTGCGCGCACAGGTGTGGCCGTCACGCCGCATCCGTGTGCGTTGGTAAACAGTGATATGGCATTTCCCCAAAGATTCCCTGCGACACAATGCTGGCATTCGTCTACCATCCACCACCGCTGGTCGGCGCACCATTGCTTTAGCTTGTCGGCCCGTGCCGTCAGGGTATTGACCGCAGCGACCGTCACGAGACCGCGCGGGTTGTAAAACTTGCGGCCAAACTCGGTGATTTGCTGCGAGATACAGAACTTGACGGTGCTAGACGGGCCGATGATGTTATGTTGGATGCCGAAGCGTGACATGGCCATGCTGATCTGACCCACAAGTTCCGTCCGGTGCGCAATGACGCAGCCCGGAACGGTTTGCTTGGACGCGATGGACCCCATGACCACAGTCTTGCCGGAGCCGGTGGGCGACACGAGAACGACGTTGCGGTTGCCAGCACGCCACGAGTCGTAGAGACCCTGTTCCAATTTCTGCTGGTATGGACGAAGTTTCATTTGGTGCTTGACTCACTGCTGCTGTGGCGGTATTAGCTCATCTTGTCCGATCTTGTCAACACACGGAGATAGCAAATCAAATGAAACTGCAACTCACCTATCACTTCGAAAACGAAGAAGAACTGCGCGCCCATCTTGGCGGCGAAACACGCACCGCACCCGCGCCGGTGGCCGCAGCACCCGCACCGGTGGCCGCAGCACCCGCACCGGTGGCCGCAGCACCCGTCGCACCCGAGGCTGTTGCCGCACCCGTCGAGCCGATCCGCACCGCTGACGAGCCGGAACCGGCTGGCGTGCAGTCCGCGTCGGACCTTGACGGCGACGGCATGCCCTATGACGCAGCGGTCCATGCCGATCCGCCGTCGTTCACCGCCGACGGCCTGTGGCGTGCCAAGCGCGGCAAGGCTGAAGAAGCCAAGTCGGCCCGCGCCGCGTTCAAAGCCAAGGGTGGCGCTGTTGTTGCGCCGGTGATGCCCGCAATGCCGGGTATGCCGACCCTGCCCATGGCGTCCGCAGCCCTGCCCGCCGACGCGCCGGAACCGGTGACGCTGGATCAGGTGATCGGCAAGATCACGGGCATGATCGGGCGCGGCCTGCTTTCCGATCAGACGTTGGCCGGTCTCTATGCCAAGCACTCCGGTGTGGCCGATCCGTCTGCTTCCTTCGGCGTGTTCAACACCAACGAGTCGGCCCGCGCCAGCTTGTTCAACGAATTGTGCGATATCGAGCCTGAGATGGCCTAATCGCACAGTCCTGCGGCGGGGCGGCTCGTCCCCGACTGACCTCGCCGCAGGTAGCATCACATTCACACGCATAGGTAAACCATGAGCCGCATCCCCTGTTTTGTCGAAGTCACCACCTTTCTCGCCGTCGACCCCGATACGGTCGAAACCACCCGCACCATTGATCACAACGATTCGCTGCACCGCGCATGGCTCGAAAAGCACATGCACTGGGCGCTGCGCAACGGGCGTGGTGTGGAAGTGACGGGCGCATCGCAATGATGGTCCGTCCATCCGCAGGGCATCTGTGGGTGAATTGCCCCGGATATCCGACACTGGCCGCAACGCTGCCGCCAGAGGAACCATCCGATCCGGCCCGTGAAGGCACTTGTGCGGCATGGGTGGCCGAGATGGTGCTGACCGGACAAGTGGCCAACTGCGCCGCGATGCTTGGTCAACAGCACGAGAACGGTTGGGTTGTCGACCGCGCCATGGTGCGCCACATTCAAGGCTACGTGGATAACGTGCGATCCAATGGCGGCACGGTGCGCGCTGAACGCCGCGTCGTCCTCGTGCCGGGTCTGATCGAAGGCACACCGGACGCTTTCGGCGTCACAGACGACGGCGTGCTGCGGGTCAAAGACCTGAAGTATGGTTTCGAGATTGTCGAGCCGTCGACGCCGCAAGTGATGATCTACGCCGGTGCGCTGCTGCGTGGCCTGACCGCTGAAGGTGTGGTCATCACCCGCATCGAAGTGGGTATCTACCAGCCGCGTGCGTATCACCCGTTGGGCGTTTATCGGTCGCGCACCATGTCCGTTGCGGACCTGACGCGGGAAGTCGACCGCATCATCGCCGCCGCATATGCGACCCAAGACCCGTCGGCAATGTGTGTGGCCGGGTCGCACTGTCGGCGCTGCGATGCGGCCCACAAATGCGCTGCGGTGGCGCACGAGACGTATCGGGCCGTGACGCGGATGATGCACGCGCAACAGCGTCACATGACCGCTGCGGAGATGGCCACAGAGTTGGATTTCCTCGAATTGGCGGAAGCCATGTTCAAGGGGCGCCGCGATGCGGTCCATGCCGAAGCGGAAGCGCGACTGGCACGCGGCGAACACATCGCGGGCTGGCATATTGAGCAAGGCTATGGTCAGCGCCGCTGGACCGTCAAAGCACCGCTTGTCCACATGCTGACCGGTGTTGACCCGACGGCGGGCAAGATGGTCACACCTGCCGAGTTGGAACGACTCGGTGCCGATCCCGATATTGTTGCGCGGTTGACCGACGTGCCGCGCACCAAGGCTAAACTGAAACCGCTGCCCGAAGGATACATGGCAGCTAAATTTGGAGGTGGGTCATGATGCCCGGACATAACAGCGTCGCAGCGGACGAATTGAGGCAGTTCATTGAGCGCGCCGAGCAACTGGACGCAGAGAAACGCGACATTGCGACGCAGACCAAGGAACTGTTCGCAGAAGCAAAGGGCCGTGGTTACGACACCAAGATCGTGAAGAAAATCATCGCGCTTCGGAAGCGGAAAGCCGATGATGTTGCCGAGGAAGATGCGATCCTCGACATTTACAAATCCGCTTTGGGGATGTGACGCAGACGCGACCGTCCGACTAGATTACCGCAACCGCAACGCCATAGGAGCAAATAACATGGCTGATATTCCGAGCGAAAGTGACGCACGCACCGCCAACAATGCTGTGCGGCATACCTATCGCATCCTGACCGATGCGGAAAAACAGCAGATGGTCGATCTGAAAGACATTGGCGCGGCGTTCATTGCCAAGTGTCAAGAGATTGGCGCTAGCCGCGAGTTGGCGCTTGCAATCACCAATGCTGAACAGGCGGTCATGTGGGCCGTCAAACACGTCACCAAGTAACGCCATAGGAGACATACACCGATGCGTAAGGCAATTCTTGCTGCACTCGCTGCACCCTTCAACGCACTTCTTGGCATTGCACCGGGTCACTTCGGTCACGCCAAGAAAAATATGGACCCCGGAGCGGGAACGCTTCGTCGTCGTATCCGTGAAGCTGCGTATCGTGCGGAACAGGCGGAGCGTCTGAAAAACGCCGCTCCGGCACAAGTCACGCGCCAGCAACTTCGTCGCAAGGCGATGGGTCGCGCACATTAACCACAACCGCAACGCCATAGGAGCAAATAACATGGCTGAACGTCTTGATTTCTTTACCCCCGTCGTGGGTCGTTTTGTGAACGGTTCGATCACGGAAAAGCGCACCAAGGACAGCGACAACCGCGAGATTCCTGCGGACAAGCAGCGGTTTGAGTTTGGTGTGGCCTTCGAGAAAGCCGCGATCTGGCCGATGCTGACCGAACAGTGGTACCCGTTCTTGGCCGGTGAACTGGCCCGCGATCAGAACGCCCTGACCCGCATGACCAACTGGTTCAGCACGATGACCGGCTTTTCCATGAAGGTGGCCGACGGCGATAAGCCGAGCGCCGAGGGCCGTGTCAATGAACACACCAAGGGCTGCTTCGTGCTGTATTTTTCCAGCATGTACGCGCCGAAAGCGGTCGGCCCCGATCCGGCCTTCACCGAGATTGACGCCGCGACGGTGAAGCGCGGGTTCTACGTTCAAGTCGCGGGCAACATCGGGCCGAACGACCAACCGGGCGACCGCGCCGGCATCTACCTGAACGGCAACGTCGTGCGCCTGATCGCTGAAGGCGAAGAAATCCGTGGCGGTGTCGACGCAGCCGCAGCGTTCCGTGGTGCTGCCGCTCCGACTGCGCTGCCGCCCGGTGCGCGTCCGCTTGGCTCGACTTCCGGTGCTGGTGCTGCGTTTGGGGGTTTGCCTCCGGTGGGTGCTGCCCCGGCCCCCGCAGCGATGGCTCCTGCCGCAATGCCGGGTATGCCCGCTGCCGCGCCGATGACTGCATCCGTTGGTAGCCTGCCCGGTGTCGTGCCGCACACGGGCATCTTGGCCGGTCCTCCCGGTCTGCCGCGCTGATAACCACAGGGGGCGGGCTTTGCGGCCCGCTCCACCCCACGCAGGAGATACCCGTGACACACCCCGCCATTCCCGACACCGACTTCATCTATGACATCGAGACGTATCTGGACCTGTTCTGCTGCGACATCACACACGCCGCGACACGGACGCGCTGGATATTTGAGGTGTCGGATCGTGTCGACCAGTCGCGGGAGTTCACCGCCTTCATCTATTGGCTGCGCGACATCGGTGCGCGGATGTTCGGCTTCAACAATATCAACTTCGACTATCCGGTCATTCACACGTTGGTGCAGCAAGGATCGTTCACGGCGCGGCAGGCGCACGACAAAGGCACGTCGATCATCTTCGCGCAGAACCGGTGGGAACATCAGGTGTGGGCATCCGACCGCGTTGTGACCCAAGGCGACCTGTATCTGATCCACCACTTCGACAACAAATCGCGCACGACCGGCCTGAAGAAGCTGGAACTGAACATGCGCAGCGGATCGGTGGTTGACCTGCCCTATGCGCCCGACAAACCCACCACCAGCGCGCAGAAGGATGAAATCATCCGCTATATGTGCCACGACGTGTCCGAGACGCTGAAATTCTATCACGCCAGCTTGGAGCAAATCGCTTTCCGCGACCAACTGGCACGGACCTATCCGGCCTTGGGCGACGTGTTGAACATGAACGACACCAAGATCGGAAAGAAGTTCTTCGAGATGAAGTTGGACGAGGCTGGAACGCCCTGCTACGCTCGCGTAAACGGTCGCCGTGAGCCATTGCAGACGCGCCGCGACTCGATTGCGCTGCGTGATGTGATCAGCCCCCGTGTGGCCTTCCAGCACCCTGAGTTCCTGCGCGTCAAGACTTGGCTCGAAGGTCAGGTATTGAGCCGTCAGATGATTGATGACAGCCTATCCGAAACAGTCGAAACGAAGGGCGTGTTCAAAGGCGTGACGGCCACAGTGGATGGGATGGTTTACGCTTTCGGAACTGGCGGAATCCATGCGGCACGTGAAAACACGATTTGGAGGTCTGACTCTAAGCGGCAGGTTCAGGGACGTGACGTTGCGTCTTACTACCCAAACCTTGCCATCTCCAATCGCTTCTATCCTGCACACCTGAGTGAGACGTTTTGCGACGTTTATAAGTCGGTTTACGACATGCGCAAGAGTTACAAGAAGGGTACCGCCGAGAACGCCATGCTGAAGCTGGCCTTGAACGGAGTTTATGGGGACAGCAACAACCGCTTCGGCCCGTTCTACGACCCTCAATACACCATGGCAATCACGATCAACGGGCAACTCATGCTTTGCATGCTGATCGAAAGGTTGGTGCGAATCCCGTCGTTGACGATGATCCAAGTGAACACTGACGGCTTGGAATACATCGTGGATCGTGATGAAATTCCACAGGTGGACGCAGTTTGCGATTGGTGGCAGAAGCACACTGGTTTGGAATTGGAGACCGAGAACTATTCGGCGTTCTTCCAGAGAGACGTTAACTCTTACATCTGTGTCCATAACGACGCCAAACTGAAACGCATCGGCGCGTATGCTTACCAGACCTATTTCGATGACCCCCACACCCGTGAGCGCCAGTGGCACCAAGATCATTCGATGCTGGTGGTCCGCAAAGCTGCCGAAGCGCAAATGGTTCACGGCGTTCCGGTCGAGACCTTCATCATGCACCACCGCGATCCGTTCGACTTCATGTTGTCCGTTAAGGTGCCGCGGTCGAGCCGCCTGATGCACGGTGATGCACAAGTGCAGAACACGAGTCGCTATTACATCTCGACAGACGGCGCACATTTGACCAAGATAATGCCGGGGTTGAAGGGTGGCGCGGAACGTCACATGTCGGTTGAAAGCGGTTGGACGACGACGCTGGTGAACGACGCACAGAAATTCCGGTGGGACAACATAAATTGGCTTTACTATATCAACGAAGCGCGTAAACTGGTGATCAATGAACAAGGTGGCGCAATGTCTGGGTAAGGAACCGCTGACGCGCGAATGGGCGCGGAAGCTGGCCGACCGCCTGAACAAGCGCAAGAAACGTGCAATCGCCCTTGGCCCCTACCGATGCAAATACTGTGGTCATTGGCACATAGGAAACGAACGTAAGTAATGGAGTCTCAGCATGACATACTGGACGATAATGATCGTCACGATTCTATCCGGCCCGATGGACGGCACACCGACAAACCTTCTGTTCAAGACGCCGGAAAGCTGTGAAGCGGCCCGTGCCGTGGTGTTTGACACCCTGTCGGACGACTACGACCTGAACGTCGAGTGCTTCATCTCCGACACGCCGTCAGGCTCGATCCGACCCAAGGTGCGGCCATGAATGTCCTTGCACAAATCGACGCCCTACTTGGGTCAGGCGGGGCGCACACCGTGTTCATCGGTCGCAGCGCCGTTCCGGGTCAGCCACGCCTTGTGACGCTGCGCACGGGCGCCGGAGTGACCGTGGCCGAGGGTAGAGGCCAGACCGCAGCAGAGGCGCTGGCAGACGCCCTGCAACGTGTCTCCGTGCGACCTATGCCTGCCGTCGTAACCCAACCCGCAATGCCAATGGTGAGTCGAAAATGACCTGTGAAGCACAACAGCAATCCGACGAGATGTTCTGCGCCCGCTGTGGTTATCGGTGGGACGTGAGCGATATGTTCCCGCCCAAGTGCCGCGACCGTGATCCGCTCGTCAGGATCGTGGGTCTGACCGGCGCTGCCGGATCGGGCAAATCCACTGCCGCTGCGTATCTGGAACGGGAACACGGATATAAGCGCATGCGGTTCGCCGCGCCGCTGAAAGACGCACTACGACGCATCTTGCGCGGGGCGCTATTGGATGACCACACCATCGAGCGCATGATTGAAGGCGATCTGAAGGAGGTGCCGCAACCCGTGCTTCTGGGCAAGACACCGCGCCACGCCATGCAGACGCTTGGCACGGAGTGGGGTCGGGCCTGTATCGGCGGGTTGTTCTGGGTCAACCTGATGCGCCATGCCATTGGCGCACTGCCCGCAGGCACCCGCGTCGTTGTGGAGGATGTCCGCTTCGAGAACGAGGCGGCGATGATCCGGTCGCTTGGCGGCAAGGTGATCCGTATGGAAGGGCGCGGTGGTATTGCCGGATCGCATCAGTCCGAGGCGGGCGTGGATCCCGACATGACCTGCTACAACGGCGGGTTGCTGATCGAAACCCACCGCTCGTTTGACTATACCCTGATGCTCACCACGCGCTGATGGCCACGCGTCGCCATGTGTTCGTCGCCACGCAGACGTAGAAATACGATGCGTCGGCGGCGATCTGGCCCGCAGTTCCCGTCGCAGTGGCGCTGGCCGGAACGGTCGTCAGCACCGATTTGCTGTTGGCCCACACGCCCGCGCCACTGTTCCACCGGATGAAATCGCCATTGGCCAGACTGGTGAACAGCACGTCGTGCAACTCGTTCAACTCATAGCCGTTGTCGACCTTGACGTAGACCTCACCGGCACCGGCACTGGCCTTGATGCAGTGCCCCACGACGACGCGGTGTGCAGGCGGCACAGGTGGTGTGGCCGTCATCCCGCCTGCCGTCTCGGACAGGTAGATCAGTGCGCCCTCTGCAATGCCGCTGGTGTCGATGCCCCGCACCACCCCGAACAGCGTCACGTAGCCGCTGGCGTTGTTGGCAATAGATTCAGTCACGACACCGTAGGTTCCGGCACTGGTAGACTCGTCCGAAGCGTCAGCAAGCGCAATGGTCAGATGCGTGCCGCTTGATCCGGTGATCCGCACCACCTTGCCGTCGGGAATCGTCGCGCCGGTGTTGTTCCGGCACAGCTTGTTGTGTTCCTGCCCGACCTGAAGCGTGACGTTGGCGTTCAGGCGCAGGTCCATCGTGCCTTCGGCGGCGTTCCAGACCATCTTGCCTGCGGTATCTGCCGTAGCGCCCGCTCCGGTATTGAGCGTGAACGAGTCGCGCACAGACGGATCGCGCCATTCCGTGTCGTAGCTGGTGCCCGTGCGCTTCGTCAGCGCATGACCCGTGGCACCGCCGACCGGAACGCCTTGGCCCGGTGCGCCACCGGTCAGCACAAGCGTTGTCGTCGCACCCTGCGTCGTCAGCGTCACATTAGTTGTCATGGGTCACGTCCTCCACGATCCGCAGGTTGACCGTCTCGGTGCTGCGGACTGCGCCGGAATCGGTGTATTCGATATCCCAGATGGCCAGACCGACCGGCCAGAGTGCCGTGTCCGCAGCGGTGGCGGTCAAGGTGAACTCGCCCGTTGCAGCATTGGTCTTGGTGACGGTCAGGACTTGACGCCACGATCCGGCGCGAATCTGACTGCGGATCGTGGTGCTGGTGATGTCCACACCCACGCGCTGGCATGCCGCCGAGAATGTATCGCCCCGCTTCACTGGGTATGTGGTCATGGTGTCACCCCGAAGATTGCGTCCAAGAGCGCAGCAGCGCCGGTGGCGTCGCCAGCGTGTGCCAGTGCAAGACCCTGCAACAGCGGATTGCCGTATTCGACGGTCTGTGCAGTGGCCCACCGGATTTCGGCTTCCGCCGCTTCGTCAGTGGGAAGCCCCGCCACAAATGCCGCAAACGTCGCAGGCCACTCGCCCCGTGCCGCCGCCTTGCACTCATCCACGGGCAGGATTTTGAGGCGCATTAGTGCAAGGCAGAAGTCGAGCCGCGACAAGGACGCTGTGAGGCGCGAGTCAGGCGCTTCAGGTGCCGCAGGCGGGGTGAACACACCATTAGCGTAGGTGCCGCCAATCCGCGCATCTTCCGGCGCTTCGGGCCATCCCACACACCAATCGGGGACCGCTTTCGGATCGACCACAATGACGTTGACGACCACACCGTCTTTGATTTCTGCTAACTTCATATTGAACCTCACTTGAACTCAAGGATAAACGCAACGCCAGCCGCGCCGCTGCCACCGGGACCCGTTGTAGCCCCGGAACCTGTGCCGCCAGCACCTCCGCCACCGCCTCCACCGTAAACAGTAGCGGCGTTCCCCGTAGCGCCAGAGGTTGTAGTTGGTTGTGTTTTTGCCGCTGCGCCACCGCCCCAGAATGACCCACCACCAAAACCCATAGTTTTGTCATCGCCACCAGCCGCACCCTCAATCCCAAGAAGACCCGTAACTGCGTAGGTATTTCCACCGCCAGATGCCGAACAAAGCGATCCAACTGAAGTGGTACCACCGTTACCGGAATTAGTAGCCCCGCCGGCGCCAATAGTTACAGTTTGTGGGGCTAACGCGCCAATAGACACAAGCGTTATTGCCGTGTCGCCTGCGTCCCCACCTTTCCCTTGGCTGCCGGTGGCACCAGTAGACCCACCCTCGCCACCACCAGTGCAAATTATCAGGGCTTTCTTGTAACCCGCAGTTGGCGTGTAGGTTCCACTTGCCGTAAACACTTGAAGGTTAGTTTCACCGCCGAGTGCCGCAATAGCCTGCGCCACCCGCAACGGCGTGGTCAGTTTGGTGTTGTTCGTTCCGGCTTCCGCTTCAGCCTGTGACGCAATGACGAGACCTTCCGGCGTGAACGTGCCAGTGCCTTCGTCAAACGTGCCGATGGTGATCCACCCGCTGTTCGCCTCGTTGCGCTTCTCAAGCCGGTTGTTCGCCGTGTCATACCACAGCATGTTCGCATAGGTCGTGGACGGCGCGGTGGCCGATGCGTTGTTGCTGACGATTGCCTGCAAGACCGAGTTCAGGTCAGCACGGAAAGCCGGTGCCGCTTGGTTGTCGATCACATAGTCATGTGTGGCCATCATGCCCTCCGAATCAATTATACCAGACGCGCGCCGTCAGCGCCGAGATGCTTGGCGTGATGCCGGAAGTTTCCGACAGCAAATCTACCTTGAATTGGAACGCCCGTCCATAGAAGTCGCCGCCCTTGTAAATGGTCCACGGACCCCACGTCGGCGTTCCAGCCGGGTCGTCATTCGTGGCGCGGATGTACATCACCACGTCAACGTCAGCAAAGTTCGACCCACCCGTGAAATCGTCAAACATGCCGGGGATAGCGTCAAAGAGACCCGCAATCGAATCGAACAGGCCGGACGACGGGTCGTAGCGAACCAGCGTCACATCGGTGCGCGCCCGGATGCGACGGGCCGTTCCGGTGTCGATATGGGTCGAGAACGTATAGGTTCCGCTCGTGCCGGTGGTCAGGCGCAGATTGCTGGACACCACGGAACAGTTCGACTTCGTGCCGCTGAATGTGGGCGAGTCGGTCAGCGACATGGTGTTTGTGAATTGCTCGAAGGACGCTGCGGTGATGACCACAGAGGTATAGCCTGCCGACGCGTTGCCGGTCTTGTCGACGGCCCGGATCATGTAGGTGCCGGGGCGGGCAGGCATGATGATGTTGGACCCCGGACGCGGCACTTTCTCCACAGCCGTCGTGGCGTTGGCAAAAGTCGCACCGGATTCCTCGATTGCGTAACGGATCGTGTAATAGGACAGGTCAGCGTCCGTCACCGGCGTCCATTCCAGCACGACCGTCCCACCCGAAACATGCCCGTGCAGGTTTGCCACGGTCTCGGGCGGCGCGGCCAGACCTGCCACCTGATACGAGCCGTAGGATTCCCATCCGCCGCGCACGCCGAACTGGTTATAGGCACGCACGCGGATATCGTAGAGCGCATCGTCAACGTCGATAATCTCGAAGCCGCCGAGGGTGCCCACACCGACCACGCGCCACGTCGATTCTGTGGACTTCTTGAATTGCACCTCGACCCGCTCGACGTAGGATGTGGCCGTTGCCGTCACGTCGACGCGGATCACGTTCGTCAGCTTCTCGAAGATCACCCGCGTCTCGGACGTGACGCTCAGGCCCAAGGCCGGAACCTCCCACGGATCGGGCAGGGTCGAGTTGTTCATCAGCAGCGTTTCTTCTTCAGCATCCCAGTCAAACGCCGCTTCGCTCGTCTCGCGCAGGGTCATGGTGACGCGCAGGTCGCCGTTGTCCGAGGCGCTGAAGAACTTCCACCCCGTGACCTCAAATTCCTTTGCGGCCCACCCGTAACGGTCCATCGTGATGGCCACAATGTCCCCGACTTGGACTTCGAGCGCAGACATGCCGAACTCTGCCGAGAACGTCATTTGTTCACGACCGCGGAACAGGGACAGTTTGGCGATCCGCTGCGCCATTGACGCAGATGTGGTCAGCGGCAGCGGCAGGTCCAGAACCGATTCGACGCCATCATCTTCGGCCACAAAGACCGTGCTGCCGATCTTGGGAAAGTCTGCCGCGATCCAATCCTGCGACGCATCGTTGAACGTCCCCTGCACGGCGTTGAACGAGTCCGACATGCTGGCGCGCGTTTGAAGCGTGATGTTGCTGCGCAGGTCGTCCAGTGTGAACGTTTTGACCGGCGCGGTGTAATAGCCGACCTTCAGCTTCCACGCACCTTGTCCCCAGAACAGAGTGCCAGCGCACGAGGTCATCATGCTTTGCAGCACGTCGCCCGGTGCCGTGTCGGACTGGATCACGCCGTCCATACGGTAACGCGGTTCGGTGCCGCCACCGGCCAGCGGAACAGCTTCATCGCAGACGTTGGCCGCAACGGACAGCAGCGTGTCGTCAATTGCCGTATCGGCCATGCCGCGCACGTCGGTCAGATAGTCGCGGATGCACAGCGCGGCGTTGCGCGACCACGCAGTTGTGGCCGTCCGTGGGTCATAGACTTTCTTGCCCTTGATCAGAGCGGTGATGGTCGGGATGCCGTTGGTGAACACGTCCTGATCATATTCGAGACGGGCGTAGATATAGGCGATCCCCTTGCCGCGGAAGTCGCTCGTGACGCTCGTCTCAGCAAGCAAATCGGAATCGACCGTTTGCGTCTCGGACCCGAGATGCTTCTTGATCCTGATCTTGGAGTTCCACGGGGTTGACGTGACGAAGCCGCTGCCGTCCAGCGTCACCACTTTATCGTTGACGTAGATGCTGCCGATTTCCTCGACCTCGTGGCCCGCCAACGCAATGACCATGTGCAGGTACTTGTTCGCCGCGCCGGTCGATTCGTAGAACACAATGGTGCCGCCCTTGCGCACCTGACCATAGACATATTGCTGCGGCGCCGTGCCGTCCAAGTTGTTGGTCAGCATGCCGCGCGACATATCGGACGGCTTCGGTGCCAGTGCCTTCAGCAGCCAAGACGTGACCAATGACGTGCCGATGTAGTAGATCGCACTGGCGACGAAGGTGCTGACCCCGAGCGTGCCGACAAGCCAAGGAACGGCGACCTGCGGCATGTGAACGCGCGGGTCAAGTGCGGACGAACCGTGCAGCAGTCGTTTCAGTGGCGTCATGGCTCAACCCAAGCTGTGTGGATATCGGATATCGGCAGGTATATCACACCGGACCCCGAAAGGAACGCCGCATTTGCCCCGACCGCGATGCCGAACGCCTTGCCGGTCAACCACCCTCCTGCGGCGACGCCTGTCACCAAAGCGCCGCGCGGCGGGATGCCCACACAGGGCCGCAGACGCTCACCGACGGCTTCTTCAAGCGTGAGGTGCCCATACTCGCGTTGCAGGTCAGAGGCGCTGCGGGCGCGCAGATAGCGGCCCTGCCACGCGTCTGCCCAACCGTGTCCATACATGCGCCGCCACGCCTCGTTGGTGAACGTGAGGCAATCGTGCCGACCGAGGCGAAACGGGGTGTGCGCTATCTCGCGCAGATACCGGTTCAGGCTTGCTTGCGGCCCCATGTAACCTGCCTGTCCTGAAGGTCGGCAACCGTGGCGAAGAACGTGTCGCCCGGGTAGCGCGAGATATGGCTTTCATGGTTGTAGCGGCGCGTCTTGGCCCGCTGCAACTCGATCAGCCGCGACTCAATAGTCAGCGTGATTGTGGCGGCATCCGGCGCGTCCTCAATCGTCATCGTGTTCATCTTGCCCGAGAACATCTCGATCACGTCGCTGGACGCCTTGACGCCGAACAGGATGCGGCACGGGCGGCGCTGATACGGTTCGACAAGGGCAAGCGCGACGATATCGGTCGAGACGCCGCTGATGACCACACTGGCCGACTTTGCGGACAGGTCGCCAATCTCCTCAAGGTCGCTGATCGACAGCAGACCGCCCGCGCCGGTATAGGTGTTGCCCTCAATGGTCCGGTCGCCAATGCCCGTCCAGAAGCGCACAGGCAGCGTGTCGAAGGTCATCTCGACGGCGTAGAACGGTTCGATCACGGATTGGGTCAGGGCCGTCATAAGCCCTGCGGGGATACTGCGCGCCATCAGTACGCCTCCATGGCCGTGAAGGACAGGCCGTAGAACGACGCCGAGTTGACGGACCACCCCTGTTCATCCGAGATGAGGCGGAATTTGCCAAGCGGATTGGTCAGCACCGCCGCGACCGCAGTTGCGTCAGCGCGCAGGGCAGGCCAGATTTCCAGCGTGCCGGATCCGGAGCGGTCCAGCAGCACCTTGTGCAGGCCCGTGCCGATCTGGATATAGTCACCTGCCAACAGCGTGCCGGTCATCGTGACGGAGACCGACGCACTGCCGGTCGAACCTGTCACGGTCGCAGCCGTCGCCGTGCCGCGCGGGGATGTGGCCATCGGATCGCCAAGCAGGAACGTGCCGAGACGGCCCCGCAGCGCAGCAAGCCAACCGATCCACGTCGCAGCGTCACTGTGCTTCAGCGGCGGCAGCGTCACGTCCACTTCCCACCGCTGCCGCGAGTAGGCAAAGGCTTGCTGCACGCCGGTGAAGGGCGACTCGGACAGCGCCGTGGTGTTGACCATGCGAAACGAGACGGCGGCAATGCCGGTGTGCGACGGCAGGTTCAGAGGATAGCTGATACTCACGCGAATGCACCCCCAAATGACCCGCCACGCTTGCGTGCGTCCAGCACCGCAGCCTTGGTCGCCTCGACAATCTTCGGAATCATGGTCTGCACTTCGGCGCGCGTCACGCCCGACCCGAAGGTGATGTTCTGCGTGACGTTGACGCCGCCCGCGCCCTGCCCCGCCGTGTGGTCAACCACCGTCTCGTTGGGGTGCAGGGTCGCAAGGAAGCCGCCCTTGCCGTCGATACCGCCAGACCTTGCGCCCGCGCCGGTGTAGCCGCCGCCCGCGAAGGATTTGGTCAGCATCTTGCCGAAGAACCCGACAATGCCGGTTCCGGTCTGCGTTGCACGGTCGAACGATCCGACCAGCTTCTGCACAACCAGCACGTTGAACAGTTCCCTGATGATCGCGGAAGCCATCTGCTTGAACGCATCTTTGGCCTTCAGTGTGCCGTCCACGATCCCCATGAAGGCGTCGGACATGCTGGACTTGATCGTGTCGGCAATGCTTTGCTGATCCGCCATCTTCTGATTGAACGCGTCAATAGCCTCGATTTGGGCGGTCAGGCCACTGATGACCACATCGCCGTATTTTTGCCAATCGCTGCCGAGGGCGTTGACGACGCGCTTCTGTGCTTCGGACATACCAAGCACTTCTGTTTCCAGCTTCAACTGTTCGCGCAGGGTCGCCAGCGGATCGGTTCCACCGCCACCGCCGCCACCCGCCTTACCGACGCCGGGGATGCCCACAGGATTGTAGAGCGCGCCGCTGGCGCGGTTCGCAGCATCCGCAGCGGCCCGACCCTGACCGTAAAGGCCATATTGTGCAGCAAGGTCCATCGTTTTCAGCGACTCGCCTGCACTGACGCGTGCCGTTGCGGCTTCCCACATCTTGCTTGCCAGCGACGTGACAACCGACAACGCGCCTGCCGCAGCGGTGCCAATGGATTGTGCAGCCATTGCCGCAGCCCGAGCCGCAGACGCAACGTCGTCAAAGCCGATCTTCAGCGCATCCGTGGCGGTGGCCGACTCTGCGGTCAGTGTGGCAATCTTGGACAAAGCTACGGCGGATTCCCGCAATGGTGCGGGCAAGTCAATACCGGTTGCCGACAATTCCTCCAAGATCTTCTTGGCGTCGAAAGCCGCTGTGGCAATCTGTGTCAGACTCGCGTCTTTGGTGCCAAGCATGTCAAGGGCCGCAGCAAACCGCTGTGCTTGGTCAACCGACATACCGACGCTATGAGCATACCGCTCCATGTCACGAGCAGCAATGTCCATGCCCGGTGTCGTGAAGGTGTCACCCGTTTTCAAGCCAAGATTGGCACGCGCAAGCGCAATCTCACCGGTGAGTCGTTGCACTTCCGCCAAATCACCTTTCAACGGCGCAATGGACGCGTTGAGCGCGTCGAAGGTGTTGCTCAATTCCACGTTGGCGATGTAGGCGCTGAACGCGCGAACGTCCGACGCAAACTGGCCGAACTTGTTTCGCATTTCTTCGGTCGGAGCCTGCACGAGTTTGACCTGATCGTTATACCGACCGATGGCGCTAGTGAACTCGTTCATGGCGTCACCGGCAGATTTCGTTGCTGCCTCACCCTTGCTCATGCCCAGATAGAACGCAGCAAAGACGGCCAACGCCGCACCGGCAATGGAGCCGAACGCGCCAAAGAATTGCAAGACCTGACCGCCTTGCTGCGCAAAGGCCAGCATGGCGTTCTGCCCACCGGCGATCTGGACGGAAAGGTCAGCGACTTGGAAGCCGACTTGCTGCACCGCGCGCCGGTTGTCGCTCATGCCGCGCATCATGGACTGGTTGGCGCGCGTCGCAGCGTCGGTTGCCTTGGTCATGCCCTTCAGACCGTTCTGGACACCCTGCATTGCGGGGCCGGTCTTGTTGGTCGCCGTGAACTGAAAGTTGACGCCCTTCATCATTTGGCTGACCTCATTTCGTCCAAGAGCGCGATATAGGCGAGTTGATCGCGGATTTTCTCAATCGGCCAAGCCTCGACCTCACATGGATCAAGATGCAGGCGGTGGGCCAACCCGAAACAGACGAGTCTGTCCGGGTCGTCCTTCAGTTTTTTTTACGTTCCTCGAAGCCTTCTTCCGTCTCAGCCTCGAACTGAGCGCCAAACAGCCCGCCGAAGATTTCCCCGATCTTGGTGGCCGACACGCGCAGCAGCAGCGGCTTGTCGGTCAGATCGAAGGCTTTCTCGCCCGTGTCGTCAGACGCCTTCATAATGATCAGGTCCACCATGCCAGCAAGCGACGGGTTGACTTGGAAGTCGGGGTGCTGGCGCCGGATCACGGTCATGTCGCGCGGAGTAATCGGTGTGGCCGTCAGCGTGACTTGCCCACCACCGAGTTCACCGGTCCACGTCGCCCCGACATAGGACGACAATTCTGCGCGCAGGGAATCAGAGAAACGACCCATGTTACGCCACCGTCGCGGTGGTCAGCGCACCGTCGCCCGTGAAGGCCACAGTCTGATTGACCATGCCGTCGAACGACTGTGACCGCGACACGCTGGTGATCAGTGCCGTGCCAGTGTCGTAGTCCAGACCGGTGGTGCTGCCCTCGTAGTAGAGTGCCACCGTCACCTTGGCCCCGACCGTCACGCCGCCCTGACCGGTATCAGCCGGATCATAGAACATTTCCATCGTCCCCGACCACGAGTTCTGGGTCGAATCGGTGCCGGTCCAGTCCAAACCGAGGGTGGACGTGTCCACCTCGTTGGCGGTGATTTCGATTTCGAAGGATTTGACCTCACCGACCACGTTCGTGCCGACTTTGACCACGCCTTCCTTGCCCTTATGAGTCGCCATGTTACGCCCTCGCGGTTTCAGGATCAGATTTCACCACACGATACTCTATCGTGTAGCGCATTACAATCATGCCAATCGGAACCTCACCGTCGGCATCATCGGCCCATGTCACTTGGGTCAATTCCGGTGCATCTTCGAGCAACGCCGTCCAGTCAAAGGACTCCATTGCAGCAGTCACTGCAACCTCGTCGGCGTCTAACAGGTCGTCAATTTCCGCACCCGTGGCGGTGCGCTGCACGCGCACCAGCAGAGAGGCGGTGTGGGTCCGCAGGTCGCCCATTGTTTGAGCGGCCACGTCCACATTGCTGAAGCGCATGTCGATCATGGGCCGCGGCACCATGTTCAGCTTATACTTGCGCGACGTGAAAATGTCGTAGGTGTCACCGAGAGCGGCGTCCAGCGCGGCGGTGATCGCTGTGCGAATCTGCGTCCTGACGTGTGCCATCAGACCTTTTCCATGTGAATATCAATCATGCCGGTGCCGTCGTCCAACCATGACCGGATGGTGTAGGAAAGCCCGTCAATAACCACAACCTCGCCTTCAGCGATATTGGTGAAATCTTCGGATCGTCCGGTGAACACGCATTGCGGCAAGATGCGGATCGTGCCGTCCGACATTTGCGCCTCGACATCCTCCACGTCGAAAATGCCGACAACCAGCGCGCCGTCATAGACTGCCGTGGAGGCCAGTTCCTCGACCTTCAGAATCTTGGTCAAGTCCGAGGTAAGGAACTGGCCCGGCATGTCACTTTGCCCCCGGCATTGCGGCTTTTTCCGCACCGATCTTCTCGTCGGTTTCGGCCAGCTTCGGCGGCGACATGGTGCACAGGTCGTACCAGTCGGCGCGCGAATCAAACACGGATTTGGCGATGACGCTACCAGCCTCGACGTGCTTGCCGCCGATGCGGATCGAACGCAGCACTTTGAGGTTCGGCTTTTCTTTCTCAGACATTGGATCACCTTGCGGTTAAGGGTTGAGAGGGATGGAGCGGGCCGTGAAGCCCGCCCCGATCTTATCTGGCGTTACACGCCGTCGTTGCCGAGGGCGAACGAGCCGACGCGGCGCACACCGAAGTCGAGCGACTGGATCGCACGCAGGCGCAGGCCACCGGACAGGAATTTGGCTTCGGTGGAACGGTCGAGTTCCAGCGTGCCCCAAGTGCCCATGATCATGTCGGACCAGACACCTGCGAACAGGTCGCCCGAGATGACTTGGTTCGTTTCTTCGAAACGGTTGCCGATGGTCAGACGACCTTCGGTTTCCATCAGGAAGCGGCCCGAACCGGCGTCGACCAGTGCCTTCATCATCGAACCGGCCATTTCGCTGTTGCCAACGAACACCGGCGAAGCGGTCTGGTTGGAGGTGGCGATGGCGGTGCGCATGTTGATGACTTCGCTGCGGGTCGGGAACGCTGCCGCGAAAGTCACCGAGCCGATGCCCGAGGTCAACTTCAGACCAGTGGGTTGGCCCGAGGAACCGCTGCCGTAGAGGCCAGCACGGTCGATTTCCTGCGCCATCGCGTCCAGAATCTGCATGCGGACATACATCTCGATGTCGATGGTCGATTGCAGGAGCATCCGGCGCGTCATGTCGGTGTAGACGGCCAAGTCCTTGATCGCCAGCGACACTTTGCGGAACGACGGGTTGGATTCAGCCGCGTTGGCATCTTCCGACCCGAGCCATGCCGCAGCGACGTTCGCGTTGCCACCGGGGATGTCCACATTGCCGTCGAGACCGGTCAGCATCGTCATGCCCAACTGCCCCAGAACGAGACGGTTGCGCAGGTTGTAGATGAACTGGTTCGACAGGTGGTCCGTCGACTGCACGTTGGCGTTGCCCGAGGTGGACAGTGCAGCGCGCGTGCCGCGCAGGACCGACGACGACACGCCGTCAACTTCAAACTCGCACCACGAACGCATCAGTTCGGCGGGCAGTTTGTAGGTGCCGGTGCGGGCGGCGCCAGCAGCGTCAACGGCCTTCAGTTCGAAGTCGGCGTCACGCATCTGTTGCGCGGTCGCGTCGTTGCTGGTGGCCAGCAGGAACTTGCGCAGCGAGAACCGTTGCGTTTCCTTGGCCGACAGGCCGATATCTTCGTTCACCAGCGGCGTGCCTTCCGGCAGCTTGGCGCGAACGATACCCTTGAACACGGCCAGCGACGGTTCCTCACCGCGCGTCACAGCGCCACGGATGAAGTCGCGGGCGACATCACCGAGGTTGTGGGTCGCGGCCAGAGCCGAGATTTCATTGATCGCGGTTTCCATCGCAGCACCGCGTTCTTCTTCGGTGCGGACGATGGGCATTGCCCCATTGGAGGGCTTCTCCTGTTTGATCGGGTCCATGCGGCCCTCCTTTGCAGTTGCAGAACGACCGATACCAACCGTTTCATCGGCGGGAATCGACACAAAAGACGCCTCCTTGGGCGTCCACTTGATGACACGGTAAGAGTCCGTATCAACATCACGCTCGACCTTGTGGATATCGTAACCCACGGAGACGTTGCGGATGATGCCGTCGTCCACGTCGCGCTTGATTTCCTGTGCGCTTTCGCGGTTCGAGAATTTCACGGTGACGTAGAGACGTTTTTCTTCGAGCCATGCGTCGGTGATCACACCGAGTTGGGCTTCGAGACCGTCATAGCGGTTGTGGCTATCCAGCAGCGGCGCGGTGCCGCTTTTCAGGAACCGGAGGTCCACAGCTTCGGGCGTGTGAACCAGAATTTCATCGCCGTCGTAGCGACGATAGGGCGTTTCGGACGAGAGCGAAAACGTATAGGTTCCGTCCTCGTTGGCACGGACGCGCCCCTTCAGATCATTGTTGCGGGTCGTTACCATTCGGGTCCACTCCTGCCGAGTTCGGATCACTTTTACCATCAGAGTAGTCCAACGTCAAACCCCGCGACAGCGCGGCTTGTTCGTCCTCGACAATCTCCGCTAGCAATTCATCCCGATCAATGCCGCGCGCCGCCGCAATGCGTGACAGAGAGGTCTGTTTGGTGCGCAGTGCTTCGGTGTTGGACTTCACGTCCTTGGCCGGATCAATCCAATCCCAACCGCGCGGGCGGAACACTGCCGAATTGAGGATTGCGTCAATCCGAGTCGGCGGCACGAGGCTATTTGAATCCAGAACGTGACGCGGCAACCAAATAGCGAACAGTCGCCGGATGCCGTGGTCAATGAAGAACCGCTGCCGAGTCTTGTAATAGTCCCGATCCTCGATCAGCACGGAACGGCCCGTCGAATAGCTGACGCCCTGCGTTTCCATGCCGTGCGAGAACGCCGAGATGCCGAAGGTCATCGCAAGGTCTTTCTTGATCTGACCTTCGAACTGCGCGTAATCGGTGGACGCGCTGCCGGGGTTGAACCCTTCAAAACGCATGCCGTCAGGCAGTTGCTTCAGACGGCCCGGTTCCATGTCCATTTCAAGAATTTCGTCGTCGGTGTCCGTCCGGTCGGCCAGTTCATTCAGACCTTCCATTTTGGGAAGATCGCGCGTGAAGAAG
>JACCDQ011448840.1_pt1 | contig 23894 bp, 21 predicted proteins | sample 7446031 | NCBI WGS metagenome assembly JACCDQ01 (sample SAMN15323442, study PRJNA562643) | freshwater metagenome | isolation source: river surface water | place: USA:Blue River Watershed | collected 2017-08-17 | reverse complement strand
TCAGCTAAATCGAAATAAGGAGATTTATCGCCTTCTGGTTTCGGCTGGGAAACTAAAATGGTCTTAATAGCCAAAGTTGTCGTTTTAATTAATTGTATTCGCCCGAAAGCCAACGCCATACAAACAGGATGGGTAGGATTTCCAAGGTGCAAAGGTACAAAATTAAATAATACCATTCCAAATTTGCCTGAATACAAGCTCTCCAAGCTTTGATCAGGCGCCAACTATATGCCGCAATAAAGACAAAAATATAGGCTTGTATGAGTATTGCATTGGACTGACCATAAATCAACCACAAAAAAGAGAGACTTAAATAAACCAGACCTACAAACGACCAGACCTGCTTGTTGATTTCTGCAATATTGCCTACTAATTTCCAGTTGTCAGTCAGAAATAAAGCCAAGCGAAAATTAAACAGCTGAAACACGATACAGCCCAAAACAAAAATGAGTGCGATACCTAATGCGTCAAGTCGCTCAAAATAACTCAATAAAAAAAGATAAGTACTGAGCGAAAAAGAAACTAGCGCATTGCTTAAAAACAACGATTGGGTCTCGGGCCTAATTTTTTCGTCATCAAAACCAAAACTCTCGATTTTGCTCAACTTCCAGAAGCGTTTCCAAGATAAAGAAAGTGCGCCTGGTGTACTGATGCGTGCATAGGCAATAAAGGTCAAGGAAAGCAGCGAAACGAACAATAAATAGCTGTTCATTTGGGAGGCTCTTTCTATGAGTTCGAATCTTGGCACGGAATGTATTTTGAGTACAAAAATAATTCAAATTTACTTGCTACAGCTGCGCGGAATATTACGTACTTTTGTCGCACAAATCAACCATCATGAAAACCGATTTATACCAGCACCCTGACTACTTCAACATGGACGACCTCCTCTCAGAAGAGCACAAACTCGTTCGCGATGCGGCAAGAGCATGGGTTAAAAAAGAAGTATCACCTATTATTGATGAGCACTACGAAAAAGCAACATTCCCGATGCACATCCTCGGCGGGCTCGGCGAAATCGGTGCTTTTGGCCCATATATTCCAGAGGAATACGGCGGCCCTGGACTAGACCAAATTTCTTACGGTCTTATTATGCAAGAACTCGAGCGCTGTGACTCAGGCTTGCGTTCAACAGCATCGGTTCAGTCTTCTTTAGTGATGTATCCTATCTGGAAATACGGCTCTGAAGCGCACAAACAAAAATACCTACCCAAACTTGCTTCTGGCGAAATGATGGGTTGTTTTGGCCTCACTGAGCCAGACTACGGTTCAAACCCTGGCGGCATGATCACCAATTTCAAAGACGCTGGTGACCACGTCATTTTGAACGGTGCCAAAATGTGGATTTCCAATGCTCCATTTGCAGATATCGCAGTTGTTTGGGCAAAAGATGAATCTGGCCGTATTCATGGTATCATCGTGGAACGCGGTATGGAAGGATTCTCAACGCCAGAAATGCATGGCAAACTTTCGTTGCGCGCCTCTGCAACCGGCGAACTCATCTTCGACAACGTCAAAGTTCCAAAAGAAAACATCCTCCCTGGTCGTTCTGGTCTTGGCGCGCCACTCAGCTGCCTAGACTCCGCACGTTTTGGTATTGCATGGGGTGCACTTGGTGCTGCAATGGATTGCTATGACCAAGCTTTGCGCTATTCAAAAGAACGCACACAATTCAATGTGCCAATTGGTGCTTTTCAGCTGATCCAGAAAAAATTGGCAGAAATGATTACCGAAATCACAAAAGCGCAGCTACTCACCTTCCGTTTAGGTCAATTGCGCAACGAGGGTCGTGCTACTTCAGCGCAAATCTCTATGGCCAAGCGCAATAACGTCGAAATCGCACTCAACATTGCACGTGAAGCACGTCAAATACACGGTGGAATGGGTATCACTAGTGAATATTCAATGATGCGCCACATGGCCAATCTTGAGTCTGTAGTGACCTACGAAGGCACCCACGACATTCACTTACTAATTACAGGAATGGATGTGACCGGAATTCCTTCTTTCACAAGAGAAATGCCCAATTTATAAAAGATCAAATATCTTCGCTTTCGGAAAGCGCATCTCCTCGCAAGAGGCGGATGCGCTTTCTTGCTTCTGCACCAAACAAACTGGCTTTGTATTCCATCAATAGCCTTTTATAAAGCGCCTCTGCAGCACGCTTGTCCAACAAGCGCAGCTCGTTGATTTCTGCCATTCTAAACAATGCGTCGTCGGCTAAAATATCCTTAGCGTGAAGCTTGAGCAAGTCTTCGTAATAACCCAATGCGCGTTGCCACTCGCCACGTTGTTCCATCGCTTGCCCTTTTCTAAAGAGAATTTCATCTGCCAAAGCATGGTAAGGGAAAGCGCTTTGAATGCTGTCGAATAATGCAAAAGCAGAATCTAATTTTTGTTGGGCAATCATGCGGTCTGCATTGGCAAACCACAACATGACTTGATAGTTGCTGTCTAGGCCATAATTGTCAGTAATAAACACAGAGAGTTGGATGGCGTCATTTGAAATAAAACGCGAAGTGCCTTCCTTTAGCACGTCGAGTTGTGCTTGCGCAAATTCAAATTCTCCGTCATAATAGAAAATTTTGGCGTTTTTAAACTTGGCTTCAGCACCGATTGTTTCAAACTTAAAGTCATTATCGATTTGCATATAGATCAAGGAAGCCTCCCAGATATCTCCGGCGAGCACTTGAACATCTGCTAAAAGCATTTTAGCCTGTGCGCGTTGTATATCAGAAAGACCGGGCAAACGGATGATTTCTTGTAACTCTTCGATGGCAATTGCCGCTTGCTGGGCATAAAAAGCCCTGATTTCTGCTAACTGCAAAGACACTTGAAAAGTAACCCTGGTTTTGCCTAAACGCGTTAAGGCTTGTTCAAAATCGAGCACGCACAACTTGATTTCTTCGGCATTGAAATTTCTAAACTGCGTGACCTGAATAAATCTTGCATTCAATAACGACAGTTGTGCTTCATAAAAATTAGGCTGCTCAGAGCCTAAGTCAATCACGTACTGAAAACACTTATTTGCTTGGTCAAAAACTGCGTTTTCGACGCAAATTTGACCGAGCTCAAGCACTTCACGGCCATCGCTTTTGGTGCGCTTATCCAGGGCGATGACTTGGGCTACAGCACCTGAAAAATCTTTGCTCTGAACAAATAACCAAATCAGCATTTGATTGAACACAATGGGCGCACTCGCTTGTTGCACACGCTGCAAGAGAACTTCTTTTGCCAATTGAAAATCTGGGCCAGCTGCAGTGCTCAGATCCATTCTAGAGCCAATTGCTTGCTGTATCGATTCTAATATTCCAGGTTGTTGGGCTAGATAATCCAAATAGGCGCCTAACATAGCGCGTTTGTCGCCAACCATAGCATAATAATCGGCATACTGAAAATTAAAGGGGTAGTTTGGACTCAGCTTCTGACCTGTATCCAACGCCCGTTTTGCATAATCAAATTTGCCCTTTGCTGAAAAGGCTTGGTAAATGGAAATGGCTTGGCCAGGGTTAGGGCCAATATCTCCAATTATTTCTTCAAATATTTTTTTGGCTTTTGTCGGGTCTTCTTGCTCTTCATAAAACTGACCTGCCATTAAGCGAACTTCATAATCTTGCTTATTCAGTCCAATTTGTTTGCGCAGTAATTTTTCGGCATTCTTAAAGTCTTTTTGAGCTATTAAGCATTCGAAATATGGCAAGAAAATGGCTTTACTTTGGTCTTGCGCATATACTTTTTCAAAATAACCGAGTGCTTTGTCTAATTCGGCATTATTGTAATAATACTGCGCCAATTGAAGGTCGCTTGCCGTTTGAGCAGACGTGTGCCCTGCAGACAGCAACAGACAAAGAAAAACGATGATTCTAACGCCCATTAGCTACGCTGCTTTTTTGTTAGAAGTGTTCGGGAAAAGGCCTCAATAGGAGGATACAGGCGCGCATAATCAGCGAAGAATTTTTCTTTAGCACGCAAATAATCAGTACTTAATTGGGAGAGCTGCTTCACTTTTTGACGTTCATAACGAATGTACTCTGAGTAACGTTGTCTTTCACCACGGCCTGCCTGGATATCTTGATTCAAACGCTTCAACACACCCTTTTCTTCCTTGATGCCGTTTCTTACCTGCATAAATTGTTGCATCATGGGCTTGATGCTCCTTCTCATGAGTTTGTATGCATCTAGTTTTTTAGCGAGCACCATATCAATAGTATCGAGGTGTAGATTTTGCTTGATGCGCAATTCGGCTTGGATGGTATTTACTTTAATTGTAGAAATATCATTGAGCCTGCTGTCGGGAAGCGTTTTTTCAAGGCCCTGTAGCTTTTCTTGAAGTTGTTCAACCTGCTTTACATATTGTTCGCGCTGAAGATCTGCACAAGATGCCAGCACAAACATGCCCATACAAACGAAGAGAACTTTTTTCATAACAACTAAGACAAATATTGATGAATACCCGCAGTCAAGAACAAGGCAAATGTAAAGCCGGTGTATACTTCTAGCGGGGTGTGTTTCCTGAGGTAAAGTCTGGCGGCCATGGTCAGGCCAGCAGCAAGTAGGGCGGCAATCAACCACCACAAACTAAATTGATCTTGAGCTCTAGTAAAAATGGCTAAAAACCCTAACAAAATACCAGCGCCAGCGCCATGCAGCGAAATTTTTATCCAGCGATTGACGACTAAAAAAATACTCGTGACGGCTACTCCTGACAACGGAAGCGCATAAAAATAACGAGGTAAGGAGCCTGCGCCTGCTTTGTAAACAAGCAGGAAAAATAAAACCAATGAATACACCAACATGATGATCAAAGGCAAGCTGCGTTCGCGCTGGCGTTCGATATCAATGGTGCTGATTACTTTGAAGCGGTGCAATAAAATAAAAGAAACGCCTGGTGCCACAACGCTGAACAAGAAGAAGATGGTAAAAAGCGCCCATTTGCTCTCCAATGGTGCAAAATACAAACTTGTCATCTCGACATCTGAACTATAAGCAGGCACAAAAAGACTGATCAAAATGCCGTATGAAGGCATAAAGAGGGGTAAAAATACCCAGGAAAATAAATGAGATAGAAATTTCATAGTTCTTTGCGCATTCTGGCTACAGGGATTTGAAGTTGTTCACGGTATTTAGCTACCGTACGTCTGGCGATATTGTACCCTTTATCTTTGAGTAAATCCATTAATTTTTCATCGGTGAGCGGGCTGTGTTTGTCTTCAGCAGCAATTGCATCCGAAAGTATTTTTTTGACTTCTCGGGTAGAAACCTCTTCTCCACTGTCCGTTGATAAAGACTCTGAGAAGAAATATTTCAAGGAAAAAATACCGTAGTTCGTTTGAACATATTTAGAATTCGCTACCCTTGAAACGGTAGAAATATCCAGCTCAACCATATCGGCAATATCTTTCAAAATCATGGGCTTGAGTTTGGTTTCATCACCGCTCAAAAAATAAGCCTCTTGATACTCGAGTATGGCCCCCATGGTGAGTAGCACGGTTTGTTGTCTTTGTCTGATCGCATCAATAAACCATTTGGCGCCATCTAGTTTTTGCTTCACAAATTGAAAAGCTTCTTTATCAGCTTTTGAGCTCTTGGCCCCCTCCGCATAACTGCGCAGCATATTTTCATAATCGCGATTGACTTTGAGATCCGGGGCATTTCTGCTGTTCAAGCTCAGTTCGATGCGGCCTTCGTGCTCAAAAAGCGTGAAGTCTGGAATAATTTGCTGGTGATTTTTCGCTGCCTCGCGCATAGAACCGCCTGGTTTAGGGTTACAGCGTAAAATTTCGTCAATAGCCTCTTTGAGGTCTTGGTCTTCAATTTCTAATTTTTTAGCAATGCGCTCGTAGTGCTTCTTGGTAAATTCTTCAAAGAAATTCTCTACAATTTTTAGCGCCGTGTAACGAACGATATCACCATCTTGCTTTCTGCGCAACTGCAAAAGCAGGCATTCTTTCAGATTTCTAGCGCCTACTCCCGCGGGTTCCAATTCTTGTACGAGGGCGAGGACGGCAGCCACTTCTTGCTCGGTAGCATCAATATTCATCGAGAAGGCCAAGTCATCGACAATGGCTTCTATTGACCGATTGAGGTAGCCAGATTCGTCTAGGTTGCCAATGATGATGTCGGCAATGACAAATTGCTTTTCATCGAGGTAAAGCAAATGCAGTTGTTCGGTCAGTCTTTCCTGAAATGATTGTTCTCCCGACAAGGGAATTACGCGTTCTTCGTCGTCTTTAGACTGATTGTTGGCCTGGGTTTTGTAATCGGCGATGTCGTCGTCTAGGTAATCTGAGATGTCAAAATCGTTGTCGTCGTCGGAGTCATCGGCATCGTAGTCGTCTTGGTTGTCAAAGTCATCTTCTTCTATATCCTGCCCCTCTTCGAGCGCTGGATTTTCTTCTAACTCTTGTTTGATGCGCTGGTCTAGCTCCATGGTTGGGACCTGCAACAATTTCATGAGCTGAATTTGTTGAGGAGAGAGCCGCTGCTCGAGTTTTTGAATAAGTTGTTGACGCAAAGCCATTATTGAATCGTCTGCTTGATAACCTGATATATTTCTTTGGTAATCATGTCGTAAACGTAGATCAAGACATGCATGTTTTCAGTGTTAAAACCGCCATCTAATTGGTTGGGGACTTTAAAACTATAATTGACATAATATTTGCCATTATTGAGATCGGCAGCGGTTAGTTGACGGCCAAAAGGCATGCAAGCGAGGTTTTTTCTGTGAACATCTCTATGGATGTAGGTGTGGTTGTGTGAGTTGTCACTCATTTTTTGATCACCGACCAAAGAATCTTCTATGATATAGCCCACAATACCGAGGTCATTAGTAAGAGTTGGGTCGATTTTATCGACCTCAACATGTAAAAATGCCCCTTTTGTACTTGGGAAATAATTTAGTTTTGATTGCAAATTGACCCTTAAATTGTTTTCGGTGAGCATGGTGCTGGTTATAGACGACCACTGACCTGGGCCTTGAAAAATATTCCCGCCGATATTGATGCGATTAATTGGTCCGCGCGGATTTCCCACAAAACCGGGATCGTTTAATCCATACCAAGTGCCAATAGCGATACCATCAGTATTTGTAAAATCAAGTGTGTATTCTGCATCTACGCTTTGAAAGTCACCGATTCCATCGGGCCCTGCATGGATAGACGCTACAAAAACACGGCCGGGGTTCGCCTGCTCCAACTGATGTGCGAGGTCAGCAGCTGCCGGGCAAAAGATGCATTTATGACCCGTAAAATCTTCGATGAGTACGTTTCTATTTACATTGGTATTTGGCGAAAATGTAGGCCACTCGTTGGTGACGTAATCTGACCAAACACCAGGATACAAAGTTGTATCTAATTCCAAGCAAAGTTGAACTGGATACGGGTTGGTGACGCGGTCACAAGAAGGCAACAAATAAAGCCCAAATAAAACCGCAAATGCTGCAAAAAGAATTCCTTGTTTCATCTTAAAAACTGTGCGTTAGATTGATCATGAGGCCATTGTTGGCTGGTACAGGTCGGCAAACACCACCTACGCAAAATAAACCTGCGCGCTGACGGCCGTAAGATACGGTCAGGCGGGTGGCGTCTTTGATGTACCCACAAGTAATGATTGGATAATTCACGCGTTTGCTTAGGTCGTCGTTACCGTAGTTATATTGATTCATAACAGAAAAAAACCAACCCGGAGAAATGGTATATTCCAACAAGGCCGTTGCCCAATTCCCTTTATCGTTGATGCCAGCTGCATTTCTTTGAACCCACATGCCTTGGAGCTCCCAGCGCAGCGCATTGTGTGTATTGATTTTATACGTGCCTTCAAGTACGACAATTCTCGAATGAATGATTCCCTTTGCATTACTGACTTTTACAACATCGTTATTGATTTTGATGTCATAGAAACTCAGAATACCACTCCATTGCTTATTGATTTTCTTGGTGATATTGAAGTTGATGTCTTGCCAATATAAGCTATCGCTTAAAGCAAAAGGACGCGTATGATAAACAACTCTAGAAGAATCTGTTAAATCAATACCTTTCAATGTTTGTTCAGGACGATAGGTCGTAGAAAAATTAAGGCCCAGCGTAGTACCGTATTTACCCCCGAGCATTGTCCCTTTTTTGAAGGTATAAAGCACATCGGCCTGATAAGCCACCTCCCCCATCGGTTGGGTTGCATATGGGTAAAGCGTAGCGACCAAATTATAAGTGTGTGTTTTGTTGAGTGAGGGCAAAAAGTTGATCAGTAGATCTTGTAAATCTTTGGTTCGGTCTGAACGAAAGCTCATGTTGTCTACAGATTTTCCCGACAACAAAATACCTAGCCCTTTTTTAGTGTAGCGCAAATTAAAAATAGCCGCATGACCTTGGTTGTAGATATAGTGGTTATCAGAGGAAGGGTCTTGACCTTTTTGAATGAACTCTGCGTCGGCATAAAAATTACCGTAAGTGAGCTTGAGTCGGCCGCCGTAAGAAGCAACATTTTGTGGCAAAACCCATTCTGGATTGTTGTCTTCTTGAAACTTACTGACAAAAGATGCACCAAGAACTACATCGAGCTTTTTATCTTTTAGGAAAGGAAGGCCTTCATTGAGGTGCCACTCTGCGTCTGTTCCGCGCACAAGGCCAGCGCCATGTACAATTTGCCCCTGCTGAAAAGACAAGCGTTGTGTGCCATACACACCTTTCAAGACAACGCCTTTACCAGGTCTGAGCACAATGCGCATCCCGTCTAATAAGTTGTCGTAACCTAAATTGCGGTCTTCGTATGTCCTCAGCGCCAAACCACTGCCAAATTGCTCGTAAAAAGTGCCGAGTGTTACGTCTACAAAATCATTTTGATACCCTACATAGCGCATGCCGATACCAGTGCCGTCAAAACGATTTGGATATCCTTGGATGCGCGGTAAATAAGACTCAAAACGCATCCCTGCTTTGAAATTTCCTTGTGTGTAGAAAACGTTCATGTAGGAATTGAGCAAACCTTTTTGCATGGGTTGCTTGGCGTTAATGATGCTGTCTTCGTTGAGGTATTGAAAGACGGTTTCCATGTTGCCGGTAATGTTACCTTGTGCAAAGGAAATCTTACTTAGCAATAAGATGATTAAGAGCGTGCGTGCGTTTTTCATGTATTATTTTTCGCTCAATTTGAGCAATTCTTGATGGAGTTTTTCTTCGTCGCCTGGTGCGTAATTGTTGTGAGAATAAACGATAAAGCCGTTTTTATCGACCAAAAAAGTGTGTGGTACATTATTGACACCCATTGCGCGTTTGAAGTCCCAGTTTGGATCCATCAGAACGGTGTAGTCCCATGCTTTACCATTGACGTAGACCGGCACTTGACTTTTTGTTTTTTCGTCGTCGATAGCTACGGCAATCAAAGTGACACCTGTTTCTGCAACCCAGTCTTCATATACTTCGTGGATGGTATTTAACTCTTTTTTACACGGCGCGCACCAAGTAGCCCAAAAACTAATGATCACTGGTCCGTTGGCTGTAAGTTCAGCTGTATTGATGGCTTTACCTTTCATGTCGACCAATTTCACAGAAGGCAATTGTTTCTGATTGAGCGCCGTTTCTACAGCGTGTTCTTGTGCATGGACAGCTAAAGAAAACGTACCTGCCAAAAAGAGTAAGAATAATTTTTTCATAATTTGAATTTTCCGGGGCAAGACAAAAACCTTGCCGAATTCAAAAGTAAGAAAAAAGCAGCGATGCAAAAAATGGCTTAGATTTTGATAAGTGCGGTGAAAAGCTTATTTTTGAACAAAGTGAATGCTATGAAAACCTTATTTCTATCTCTAATCTGCCTTTTTAGCGCTGTCAGCATCGCACAAAACAATATCGTTATTCACATCGATGGTCAAACCACCGATATTTCTGGTCAAACACACAACGTTGTAGCAGCAAATGGCGATGCTTTTGATGTCCCTTTTGATGTCGTAAACAATACTGGTGCTGCGGTTCAATGGCGCATCACACGCAAACAACTCAGCATCCCTTCCGGCTGGACGGACGCCCTTTGCTGGGGTCATGCCACAGATCCATTCGGAGGCACTTGCTATTCATCTGGTCAAATGAACTCCAACCCTTGGACTTCTCCCGGAACACAAGCCGTTTTGTTCACAATCAACGACGGCGAATACGGTAAAATGAAAGTTTCCATCAATCCAGAAGACAACACATTTGGTCAGGCGCACTACCGTTACTACATCACTACAAACGGCCTCACCATGCTAGACTCCGTCGACCTCGTTGTCGACTACCTTGCGGCTGTCAAACCTTTTGTCAAAGAAGAAATCAGCATTTCAGTTGCTCCTAACCCTAGTACAGAATATGTGAACATTCAATTCACAGGTGTCGATCAATTGCAATTAAAAATGGTAGACGCTTTAGGAAATGTCATCACAAGAGAAGTGCTGACTTCAAATCGCAAAATCAACGTAAGTGACCTCAACAGTGGCATTTACTTTCTCGTATTTGAAGCGCCTGGTTCCAAGAGCATTACGCGTAAATTGGTTGTCAGACACTAATGTCCAAGCGTAAACCTAAAGTACCCGCAGCTCAAGCTCCTAGAAAAAAAGCAGGCATTACCACTATGGTGATGCGCATTTTTGAACAAAACCCTGGCGTTGAGCTAACCCACAAACAAGTTTCTACCTTACTCGATGCGCGCGATGCACGTGCACGTCAGGTTGTTTTTGATTCCTTGAGTGTGCTGACCAATAAAAAAGCCATTCAGCGCATCAACCACCACACCTACAAACTCGCTGGCGACACCACTTTGTTAGAAGGAACCATCTCCATCACCCAACGCGGTGCAGGTTTTGTTACTGTGCAAGGTTATGAAAAAGACATCTACATCGGGCCTTCCAATGTGGGGCAAGCACTGCACGGCGACACCGTGAAAGTGCGCGTTTTTAAACAAGGCTCTAAACGCGACGAAGGTGCCGTTACTGAAGTTACCGAGCGCGACCGCATCCAATTCGTTGGTACGATACAAATCCGCAACAACGATGCTTTAATGGTTCCAGACAACGCCCGCTCTGGCGTAGAAATCAAAATACCTCTAGACAAACTCAACGGTGCGCTTCACGGTGAGAAAGCGCTTGTCAAGATTACAGTATGGCCAAAAAGTGCCGAAAGGCCTTATGGCGAAGTTCTTGTGCGCCTTGGCAAATCAGGTAGCAACGAAACAGAAATGTTGTCTATCCTTTACAACCAAGGTATCAACCCAATTTTTCCAGATGCCGTTATGGCTGAGGCCGAGCTCATCGGCATAGACCTCGATCCTAAAGAAGTTGCCAAAAGACGTGACTTTAGACCCATCCTTACTTTCACTATTGACCCTTTCGATGCCAAAGACTTCGACGATGCAATTTCTTATCAAGAATTAGAAAATGGTCACTTTGAAGTAGGTGTGCATATTGCAGATGTCAGCCATTATGTTCAACCGGGTTCTGCCATGGATCAAGAAGCGCTCTTGCGTTCCAATTCTGTGTATCTCGTAGACCGCGTCATCCCAATGCTGCCCGAGCAGCTCAGCAACCTCGCTTGTTCGCTCAGGCCCCACGAAGACAAATTTGCCTTTTCGGCCGTGTTTGAACTCGATGACACCGGCAAAATCTATAAAGAATGGTACGGCAAAACCGTCATCCATTCAAACCGTCGTTATACCTACGAAGAAGCACAAGAGATTTTAGAAGGAACTCCCGGCGACAACGATACCATTCTACGTAAAATTGATGCTTTAGCCAAAATATACCGCAATCAACGCCTAAAAAATGGTGCGTTAAGCATTGAGTCTGAAGAAATGCGCTTCAAGTTAGACAGCGAAGGAAATCCTGATGGTGTCGTCATCAAAACTTCTAAAGACGCACACAAACTCATTGAAGAATTCATGTTGCTCGCCAACAGAAAGGTAGCTGAATTCCTCTCCCCCAATAAGAAAGAGAAAGCGAACTTTCCTATGATCTACCGTGTCCACGACACACCAGACCCTTCCAAAATGGAACTCTTCGCGGTTTTTATCGAAAAATTCGGGCATAAAGTTGACATCAACGACCCCCTTAATATTGCCAAAAACCTCAACGAACTCTTCGAAGAAATCCGCAACGAAAACGAATTTTCATTGGTGCAATCCATGGCCATCCGCTCCATGGCCAAAGCCAGTTATGATACACAAAATATCGGCCACTACGGTTTGGCATTCAAACACTATTCTCATTTTACATCGCCCATACGGCGCTACGCTGATTTAGTGGTTCATCGCATTCTTCAAGAAGAGCTCTCCACCAAAAAACACAAATATGGCGGTGAACTTGGCGCAATTTGCCAACGTATTTCCAAAAATGAACGCAAAGCCGCTGAAGCTGAACGTGAGTCCACAAAGTTCTTTCAGTCACTCTACGCAATGGAATTTGTGGGCGAAGTTTTTGAAGGAACTATTTCAGGTATTGCCGATCACGGTATGTTTGTAAGAATGGACGAAAACTTTTGCGAAGGAATGATTCCTATGATGGCTATTCCTGGTGATCGTTTTTACTTTGACCAAGAGAAGTTTCAGCTCATTGGTTCCAAAACAAAAAAGACGTATCAATTCGGCGACCGCGTTAAGGTGCGCATAGACAAGGTCAGTACCAAAAAAAGACAAATAGACCTAGAACTGGTGCTCAATTGAGCGTACTGTTTTTCAAGAAAAGTATATCCGAATAATCCTTAGTACAAGAAATTGTTGTAAGGATATCTTACCTTGAAAATCGCTTTCACTTCATCGTACAAAACCTCCTTGAGTTCTTCTACATTTTCCTTATCGGTGGCAGAAATAAACACACATTTGGTTTTGCCCATTTTTGACATCCAAGATTTCTTGAGTGATTCTAGTGTGCGGATGTCTTCTTCGGGCTCATTGAGTTCGGCGAGCGGTGGTTGGTAAGCATCGATTTTATTAAAAACGATGATTGTTGGTTTTTCGCTATTGTCAATTTCATTGAGGGTCTCGTTGACGACCTCAAAATGCTCTTCAAAGTTTGGATGAGCGATATCTAAAACGTGAACTAGTAAATCGGCTTCGCGCACTTCATCAAGGGTAGACTTAAAAGATTCCATCAATTGCTGAGGCAATTTGCGAATGAATCCGACAGTATCGGTCAATAAAAGTGGCATGTTGTCAATGACCACCTTGCGCACAGTAGTGTCGAGCGTAGCAAAAAGTTTGTTTTCAGCAAATACATCAGATTTGGATAGCAAATTCATGATGGTACTCTTGCCTACGTTGGTGTAGCCCACCAGGGCCACCCGAACAAGTTGCCCGCGATTGCTGCGTTGCACGGTCATTTGCTTGTCTATCTCGCGCAAGCGTTCTTTCATCAGGGCAATGCGCTGCTGAATAATGCGGCGGTCGGTTTCAATTTGAGATTCACCGGGGCCGCGCAAGCCAATCCCCCCTTTTTGGCGTTCCAAGTGGGTCCACATGCGTGTTAGGCGTGGTAGCATGTACTGCAATTGGGCAAGTTCAACCTGAGTTTTGGCGTGAAAACTCCGTGCTCGACTTGCAAAAATGTCAAGAATTAAGATGGTTCTGTCCAAGACTTTGCACTCGAGTTCACGCTCGATGTTGCGCAATTGTGAAGGGCTAAGTTCGTCATCAAAAATGATCAGCTCGATATCGAGCGCCTTCATGTACTGCTTGATCTCTTCTAGCTTTCCGGTTCCGACGTAAGTGCGCGGATTGGGATAAGGCAATTTCTGAAAAAACTTTTCTACTGTAATGGCGCCTGCCGTTTCGGCTAAAAATTCGAGCTCGTCAAGGTGTTCTTGCGCAACCTCTTCAGAAGTTTCGGAGGTGATTACACCCACGAGTACGCAGCGTTCTTCTACAGCATCTACAGTTACGTGTCCTTGCATTAGCGGCGGAGTGCTTTGATGTGACCAAGCACAAGTTGGATATTTGAATCGGTTTCTAACAAAGCTTTCATTGGTGGCATAGCGCCTTTTCCGTTTTTGATGATCTGCAGTATTTTTTGATCGGATAGTTTGGAAATACTCAAGTCTTTTGCACCGCTAGAACCGAGTTTTCCGTCTTCTCCATGACACTGGGCACAATGCATTATATACAAACTTGCACCTTGCTCAGCGGGTGTTTGCTTTGCTAACTCTTCGTTGTTTTCAGGTGTAGATTGACAAGAGAAAACCAAAAGAAACAAGACAAAAAAGGCACTGATTTTTAGAACCATCCTGCTCCTAATTCAGTACGGAAAGGCCATGGAATAAATGCCAATACCAAAATGAGTGCAATGACATACCACATTTTGATCGCTTTGAATTTAGCAGCGGCATCTGCACCTTTTTTAGATTTGCTGTGGCCGATAGTGATGGCAACAATGGCTAAAAGCATGCCTGCCAAGTGCTCCATGCCATAAAAGCGATACTGTGTAATTTTCATCCAGCCTTCTACAAATTTTACTTTATCTGAGGTAAAATAAAGAACCAAACCCAATAAGAGTTGGGTGTGAAAGCTAATCATGGTGAAGAGGTTCACCAATCGGTGTTTCTTTTCGTAGCTTTTAGCTGTAAAAGCATTGAAAATTGCCAAAAGCAATAAAAGAAGTGCGATCCAACGCAATCCGGAGTGTGAAGAAATCAGAGCTTGCATATGATAGATTTTAGGGGTTTAGTCGTTGAGTTTGAGGACTGCCAAAAACGCTTCTTGTGGTACTTCTACGCGGCCAACCTGACGCATGCGCTTTTTACCTGCTTTTTGTTTTTCAAGTAATTTGCGTTTTCGGCTGATGTCACCACCATAACATTTAGCAGTAACGTCTTTGCGCAAGGCTTTGATGGTCTCGCGGGCAATGACTTTGGCGCCAATTGCAGCTTGAATTGGAATTTCAAATTGCTGACGTGGGATGAGCTCGCGCAACTTGACACATATTTTTTTACCGAGTTCAAAGGCATTGCTGCGGTGCACTAAAGCTGAAAGGGCATCTACTTGTTCTCCATTCAAAAGAAGGTCCATCTTGACCAAATCAGATTCTTTGTATCCAATGGGGTGGTAGTCAAAGGAAGCATAACCGCGAGACACCGATTTGAGACGATCGTAGAAATCAAAAACGATTTCAGCAAGCGGCATTTCAAAAGTGATTTCAACGCGGTCTTGGGTGAGGTAAACTTGGTTTTGCAACTCGCCGCGCTTTTCAATGCAAAGTGTCATGATAGCGCCAACATATTCTGTCTTGGTGATGACCTGCGCTTTGATATAAGGTTCTTCTATGCGGTCCATGCCAGATGGATCAGGCAATTCAGAAGGGTTATTGACAATGAAGACTTCGTCTGGGTCTTTTTTCATGTAAGACTTGTACGAAACGTTTGGAACCGTAGTAATGACGGTCATGTTGAACTCGCGTTCTAAGCGTTCTTGGATAATTTCCATGTGGAGCATTCCGAGGAAACCACAACGGAAACCAAAACCAAGTGCTGCCGAAGATTCGGGCTCAAATACCAAAGAGGAGTCATTGAGTTGGAGTTTTTCCATGGAATAACGCAACTCTTCGTAGTCTTCGGTATCGACGGGGTAAATGCCTGCAAAGACCATTGGCTTGACATCTTCAAAGCCTTTGATTGGAACCTCGCAAGGATTGTCAGAGGCAGTGATGGTGTCTCCAACCTTGACCTCATTTGCGGCCTTGATGCCAGAGATTATATAACCAACATCACCAGCACGGACCTCGTTTTTAGGCGATAAGTCCATTTTAAGAATGCCAATTTCATCGGCGTTGTAATCGCGGCCAGTATTTAAAAAACGGACTTTTTGACCTTTTTTCAGGACGCCATTTTTGACGCGGTAATATGCAATAATGCCGCGAAAAGGATTGAAGACGGAGTCAAAAATCATGGCTTGTAAAGGAGCAGACTCATCGCCTTTTGGCGCCGGAATGCGATTGACAACCGCTTCTAAAATTTTGTCTACGCCCAGACCTGTTTTGCCAGATGCCTGGATGATGTCCTCGATGTCGCAACCGATCAGTTCCATAATTTGATCTGAAACTTCTTCAGGCATGGCGCCCGGTAGGTCCATCTTGTTGAGGATAGGAATGATTTCGAGGTCGTGCTCTAGGGCGAGGTATAAGTTTGAAATGGTTTGCGCTTCAATACCTTGCGAAGCGTCAACAATTAATAAGGCGCCCTCACAAGCGGCAATAGAGCGAGAAACTTCGTAAGAAAAGTCGACGTGCCCTGGGGTATCGATAAGATTAAGAATATAGTCTTGACCTTCGTGCTTGTAGCTCATTTGAATGGCGTGCGACTTGATGGTGATGCCGCGCTCGCGCTCGAGATCCATGTCGTCGAGGGCTTGGGCTTGCATCTCGCGGTCTGAGATGGTGCCGGTAGTTTGGAGCAAGCGATCTGCTAAGGTGCTTTTACCGTGGTCAATGTGGGCAATAATACAAAAATTGCGGATGTGCTTCATAGGTTGCAAAAATACGGAATCTAAGCCACATAACAAGGTTCAAATTACACCTTCTTGTCCGCAAATCTACTGATGTTTGTTTCGGGATGCAGCGGTTTGTTTTCAAGCATATGCGCCACAAGTTCACGCGCTAAAGTTGGCGCCATCATATAGCCCTTTGTGCCTAGGCCATTGAAAATAAAAACACCGTCGTAAATTGGGTGCTTACCCATTAGTGGTCGTCGGTCTAGAACTGTTGGCCTGATGCCCGCTGCCTGCTCCACAACATTTGGCTGATAAGCGCCTAGAGCGGCTAGATGATCCAACAGCGTGGTTCTGGCTTCTTCGGTGACATGAAGTGTTGGGTTGTTAAATTCATAAGTGGCACCGACGCGAAAACGACCATTTCCGTAAGGCAACACGAAGCATTTTCTGTTCAGAGATTCAGTTTGCTCCAGTATTTCACTTTCAATTAAGAGCGTTTGACCTTTAGTTTGCTGTAGTGGCAAATAAGAGAAAGTTGACTCATTTTTTTGCGTGTAGCCCATACAAAACACGACAAAATCATACGTTTCGCCGTTATATTTTCGAACCATGGGGTCCCACAATTGCGCATCAAAGTCATGTTGCACCAAGTAGCCAAGTTGCTTGAAATAATCCAGGTGGTGCTTGACCCACTTGGCGGCATCTACCCAGAAAGCACTTTTAACACGGCCACTGCCAAATGTGTTGTGTGCTGCAGTATGTTCTAAATCTGAAGGGGTGAGTTTTTCTAAATACGGTTGATACGCCTGATCTGCCGACCTACTTTGCCAACTTTCTCGCTCTTCATCGGAAGAAAAAAAGCGCCGAATCACTATTGGGTGATAAAATTTGGTTTGGAGCAAGTGTTCTATTTCGAGGTAAAATGCCTGCGCTTCTGGCAAGAATTCGTCGAGGCGCCAAGATTTGTTCATGCGGCGAAAAACCATTGGATTCACCATTCCTGCAGCAACAGCACTCGAATGATTGCTGCCATTATCAATAATTTTTACTTCAATGCCTTGTGAAAGTAGCCGGTGAGCCAGACATGTTCCTGCCAAACCAGCGCCAAAAATGAGTGCTTTTTTTGCCATAATCTATTTCGTGAAAGCGAAGCTAAGCAAACTAATTTGAACATCGGGGTCTGCGGCTTTGATTGCCCTCACTAAAGACTCCAAAGTTGCTCCCGTGGTGATCACATCGTCTACAATTAAAACATGGCGAAAGCGGCTAAAATTACCGGCAGCCTTGAACATATTTTGAACGTTTTCCCAGCGCCCAAAGCGGTCATTTGTGGTCTGACTCAAGGTGTGTTTTCGCTTTTGAACACTGCTCTTTAGGAGCGGAATACCCCATTGTTTTGCAATACCTCTTGCCAACAATTCACTTTGATTATACCCTCTTGCAAACTTCTTTTTGGGGTGAATCGGCACCGCAATTAAAGCATCTACACTACTGATTGGATGCCCAGCCAATGCATTAGCCATGTGCTCTCCCAAGTAGATACCAAGTGGGGCTTTGAAATCGTATTTCAAGGCGCGTATCAAAGACTGACTTACCGTTCCTCTACCGTAAAAATACAGCGCACAGGTATGTTTGATTTCAACCCGACTCCAAAAAAGTTGATCGAGCTTTGTGGGTGCGTTTTGCAATTCAAAATAGGTGCGCTCCAAGCCTTCCCAGCACAGCCAGCAGAGATAGCGCTCTTGCGCAACAAGTTCTTTATTGCAGTGCAAACAAACATTTGTGAAAACCAAATGACCCAGGCCATCCGAGTAATTTTTAAGGACCAAGCCCAAGCGTTGAATATACGTTGCCATCGTTTGCGAAGATTTAACAATTCAATGTTCAAAAGTGAATGCCGATTTCAAAACTATTCCAACGTGAATTTGTTAACTTTATTGAGGTTTCCTTTCATACAAAAATTATCCTTTCGACTACACAATTTTCTTCGGAAAAATTATCAAAACACAACGAAAAAGCATGTGAATATCTTTCTTGGCCATGTTGAAATCCGCTGAAGGGTTTGTCCATGAAAGGTTTGCGCTTTTGAGTGTTGAAAACCGTGATTAAATGTTAATTTCTTTAATTGATTCGAGCCCGAATTTTAACAAAATTTGTAATCCTGATTTATTTTAAAATCTGCAACCCAAAAAGCCATGACACAAACACTACACGAACCGATACTTGAAGAAAATAAAAGCCGTTTCGTACTGTTCCCTATCCAGCACGACGACATCTGGAGCTTTTACAAAAAAGCAGAGGCGAGCTTTTGGACTGCAGAAGAAATCGACCTTTCTCCGGACCTCATCGACTGGGAAAACAAACTCAACGACGACGAACGCCATTTCGTCAAACACGTTCTCGCCTTTTTTGCAGCGTCAGACGGCATCGTCAATGAAAACTTAGCTGAACACTTCCTCAACGAGGTGCAATATACCGAAGCTAAGTTCTTTTACGGTTTTCAGGTTACTATGGAAAACATTCACTCCGAAACCTATTCGCTGCTGATCGACACCTACATCAAAGACACCCAAGAGAAAAATTACCTCTTCAACGCCATAGATACTGTAGATTGCGTCCGTAAAAAAGCGGATTGGGCTCTTCGTTGGATAGACAAAGGTTCGTATGCAGAGCGCTTGGTTGCATTCGCTGCCGTAGAAGGCATCTTCTTTTCGGGTTCGTTTTGCTCCATTTTCTGGCTTAAAAAACGTGGCTTAATGCCAGGTCTCTCCTTCTCCAACGAACTCATTTCCCGCGATGAAGGCCTTCACTGTGACTTCGCTTGCTTGCTATACACCAAGCACTTAGTAAATAAATTATCTAAAGAAAAAGTTCAAGAAATCATCACCAATGCTGTTGAAATCGAAAAAGAGTTCGTTACAGACGCCCTCCCGGTTAAACTCATTGGCATGAACAGCGACCTCATGGGTCAATACATCGAGTTTGTTGCAGACCGCCTTTTAGTTGAGCTCGGCAACGAGCGCGTCTACAACGCGACCAACCCATTCGATTTCATGGATATGATTTCCATCCAAGGTAAAACCAACTTCTTTGAAAAGCGCGTTGGCGAATACCAAAAAGCAGGCGTCCTCGCCGGCAAAGAAAATCAGGCATTTAGTCTTGATGAAGATTTTTAACCAACCTAAACTATTAAATATAAGGAGCATATGTACGTTGTAAAAAGAGACGGAAAACAAGAAGCCGTCAAATTCGATAAAATCACCGCCCGCATTGTCAAGATGTGTTATGGGCTAGATTCGCTAGTTTCACCAGAGGCTGTCGCCATGAAAGTCATTGAAGGACTTTTTGATGGTGTGAGCACTACAGAACTAGATAACCTCGCTGCTGAGGTTGCAGCAGCCAAAACTATCGATCATCCCGATTACGCACTTTTGGCATCGCGAATTGCGGTATCGAATCTTCACAAAGAAACCAAAAAGACGTTTTCTGACGTCATGCACGATCTTTACCACTATGTTGATTCAAAGACCAACGAATCTGCTGCGCTCCTAGCAGACGACGTCTATGAAATCATCATGGCCAACAAAGAAGCATTAGATTCCAGCATCATCTACGACCGCGACTTCCGCTACGATTACTTTGGCTTCAAGACCCTGACACGCTCCTACCTCATGCGCTTGAATGGCAAAATCGCAGAACGTCCACAACAAATGCTCATGCGTGTGGCTGTTGGTATCCACAAAGAAGATATCCAAGCTGCTATCAAAACGTATAACTTGATGTCAGAAGGTTGGTTCACACATGCAACTCCAACCCTCTTCAATTCAGGCACACCAAAACCTCAAATGTCTTCTTGTTTCTTGCTCACCATGAAAGAAGACAGCATCGGTGGTATTTACGACACGCTCAAATCTTGTGCACAAATTTCACAATCTGCAGGCGGAATTGGTTTGTCTATCCACGACATCCGTGCTACCGGATCTTATATCAAAGGCACCAACGGCGCATCTAACGGTATCGTACCAATGCTTCGCGTATTCAACGACACCGCCCGCTACGTTGACCAAGGTGGCGGCAAAAGAAAAGGTTCATTTGCCATTTACATTGAGCCTTGGCATGCCGATGTCTTCGACTTCCTCGATTTGAAGAAAAACCACGGTAAAGAAGAGCAACGCGCTCGCGACCTCTTCTATGCGCTTTGGATTCCAGATCTTTTCATGAAACGCGTAAAAGAAAACGGCGACTGGACCCTCATGTGTCCGCACGAATGCCCAGGACTATCCGATTCGCACAGCGCAGCTTTTGAAGCACTCTACACCAAATACGAGCAAGAAGGAAAAGGACGCAAAACTATCAAAGCACAAGATCTTTGGTTCAAAATCCTCGAGTCTCAAATCGAGACAGGAACACCATACATGCTCTACAAAGATGCCGCTAATGCGAAATCCAATCAGCAAAACCTCGGTACTATCAAGTCTTCCAACTTGTGTACAGAAATCATCGAATACACTGCCCCAGACGAAGTAGCAGTTTGTAACCTCGCCTCTTTGGCGCTGCCTAAATTTGTAACCGAAGAAGGCACATTCGACCACGACAAACTTTTCGAGGTTACCTACCAAGCCACGCTCAACCTCAACCGCATCATCGACAACAACTTCTACCCTGTAGAAGAAGCACGCAACTCAAATATGCGTCACCGTCCGATCGGATTAGGTGTTCAAGGTTTGGCAGATGCCTTCATCATGCTCGGATTCCCTTTTGAATCAGAAGAAGCACGCGCACTCAACCGCGAAGTATTTGAAACCATCTACTTTGCCTCCATGACCGCTTCAAAAGACCTCGCAAAAGTAGAGGGCCCATACCAAACAATCGCCGGGTCACCCGTTTCTAAAGGTGTGTTCCAATTTGATATGTGGGGTGTTACGCCTACAAACCGTTGGGAATGGGACTTACTCAAAGAAGAAGTTAAAAAACATGGCGTTCGCAACTCGCTCTTACTTGCGCCAATGCCAACTGCATCCACAGCTCAAATTCTTGGTAACAACGAATGTTTTGAGCCTTACACTTCCAACATCTACACGCGTCGCGTATTGTCTGGCGAGTTTATCATCGTCAATAAACACTTACTTAAAGACCTCGTCAAAGCTGGTTTGTGGAACAAAGACATGCGTCAAAAAATTATGGCTGCAAACGGATCTATTCAAAACATCCAAGAAATACCACAGCAGCTCAAAGACCTCTACAAAACAGCTTGGGAAATTTCCCAAAAAGCAATTATCGAGCAAGCAGCAGATCGCGGTGCCTACATTTGCCAAAGCCAATCACTCAACATCTTCATGGAAAATGCAAACTTCGGTAAGCTCACCTCCATGCACTTCTACGGTTGGGAAAAAGGCCTCAAAACAGGTATGTATTACCTACGTACCAAAGCCGCAACTGACGCCATCAAATTTACCGTTGACAAAACAGTTACAGAGCAACCAAAAGCAGCGCAAATCGTCGAAGACCAACAAGCTGCAATTGCCTGCTCACTCGACGACCCAGACGGTTGTGAAATGTGTTCCGGATAGAAGCGGCGGTAGCCGGTTATATGTGGAACGTAAATTCATGAACGAAGTGAACTAAATGTGTTCCGGATAGAAGCGGCGGTAGCCGGTTATATGTGGAACGTAAATTCATGAACGAAGTGAACTAAATGTGTTCCGGATTTTATAAAAAGGCTCGCAATTTGCGGGCCTTTTTAATTATACCCCGTACCTTTGCACTTTCCAAAATAATATGACCGATCAAAAACAAATTCAACGCGCACTTATTTCTGTATTTTACAAAGACGGCTTGGCTCCAATCGTCGAAAAATTACATGCGAACAATGTAGAAATCTTATCGACAGGCGGCACACTTGCCTTTATAAATGAGATGGGAATTCCCGTAACAGCCGTAGAAGACCTCACCAAATTTCCTGAAATTCTTGGCGGTCGTGTCAAAACATTACACCCTGCCATTTTTGGTGGCATCCTCAATCGCCGCAATTATGCGCCAGACCAAGCGCACATGGCTGAACACCAACTCTCCTCTATCGATCTTGTTATTGTAGATTTATATCCATTTGAACAAACAGTTGCTTCCGGGGCAAGCCATGAAGATATCATTGAAAAAATCGATATCGGCGGTATTTCACTTATTAGAGCGGCAGCCAAAAACTACAACGACGTCGTCATCATACCGGGTGTCCATCAATATGCGCCACTTTTAGACATCCTCAATACCCAAGGTGCACAAACTACTTCTGCTCAGCGTCAAGCTTTCGCTGCTGAAGCTTTCCATGTGTCTTCGCATTACGACACCATGATTCATCAATATTTTATGAATCAAGACAGCGCTTATTTAAAAATCAGCGAAGAAAAACAAAGCCCATTGCGCTATGGCGAAAATCCACATCAAAAAGGTGTTTTCTTTGGAGACCTCGATGCTTTGTTCACCAAACTACATGGTAAAGAGCTTTCTTACAATAACTTACTAGATGTAGATGCCGCAGTTCGCCTCATGCAAGAATTCAAAACTGACGGCCCAACATTTGCCATTCTAAAGCACAACAACGCCTGCGGATTAGCCACGCGCGCCACGCTCAAAGAAGCCTATGAAGCAGCGCTTGCTGCAGACCCAGTTAGTGCGTTTGGAGGCATCCTCATCGCCAACCAAGAAATCGATATCACCACTGCAACGCTCGTCAATGATTTATTTTGCGAAGTACTCATTGCGCCGGCCTACTCTGCTGAGGCCCTTGCCTTGCTTCAATCCAAGAAAAACCGCATCATCCTCATTCAAAATGAAGTTGAATTACCAAAAACCTTAGTGAGAAGTGCACTCAATGGTTATCTCGTTCAAGACGCCGACATGGCCAGCGAAGGTCCCGAAAACCTAGAAGTCAAAACCAAGCTTGCACCAACCGAACAAGAAATTCAAGATTTACTTTTTGCCAATAAATTGGTAAAACACACCAAATCCAATACAATTATTTTGGCCAAAGACGGGCAGCTGCTCGCCAGCGGAACAGGCCAAACCTCAAGAGTAGATGCGCTCAAACAAGCTATCCACAAAGCCAAAACTTTTGGTTTTGACCTCAATGGTGCAGCTATGGCCAGCGACGCATTTTTCCCTTTTCCTGATTGTGTAGAAATCGCACACTTAGAAGGCATCAACGCAGTCATCCAACCTGGAGGCTCTGTAAAAGATGACCTTTCGATCACGTATTGCGATGAAAATCAAATGAAAATGGTGTTCACAGGTGTTCGCCATTTCAAACATTAAGTGCATTTGTGAAAAAAATCACAAATGTGTTCGACAAACGTAACCTTTAAACGTATTGTACGAATAAGAAGAAATTACACAAACCAATAAGCGCTTAAAATGGGCCTTTTTAACTTTCTTACACAGGAAATTGCCATTGACCTCGGTACGGCAAATAC